>CESM01530065.1_pt1 | contig 10320 bp, 9 predicted proteins | sample 361421 | NCBI WGS metagenome assembly CESM01 (sample SAMEA2622219, study PRJEB7988) | marine metagenome | isolation source: saline water (ENVO:00002010), including | reverse complement strand
AATAGATTTGAATAAATGGAAACTTCCAGCAATATTTAAATGGATTAGTAGTTTTAATGTATCTCAAAATGAGATGTTGAGAACGTTTAATTGTGGCTATGGAATGGTAATCATAAGTGATAAAAAAAATCTCAGTAGAGTTAGAAAAATAATAACAAAATATAAATTAAAATCTGATATAATTGGCAATATTGAAATAAAAAAATCTGCTAAAGAAAAAAGTATAGAATTTATAGGAAGACTTGATTTCAATGAATAAAAAACCTATTGGGGTTTTTATATCAGGCAGAGGTTCTAACTTAGAATCGATTATGAATGCTTGCAAAGATGAAAACTTTCCAGCAAAAGTTGTATGCGTTTTTTCTGACAATGCTAATGCAGCGGGTCTTCAGTTTGCATCAAAAAATAATATTGATATTCATACTCTAGATTTTAATGATTTTGAGAGCAAAGGTCATTACGAAGAAGAGATTCTTAGACTACTAAAACCGTATAATATTGAGCTTATTTGTCTTGCGGGATATATGAAAATAATTACCGATAAATTAATTAGTAGTTTTCCAAACAGAATAATAAACATACACCCCTCACTTCTTCCTAAATTTAAAGGCCTAAATACTCACCAGCGAGCATTAGATGCTCAAGAAGTAGAATCTGGATGCACAGTGCATTACGTAAACAGTAAAGTGGATGATGGGAAAATAATTATGCAAACTTCTGTTGCTATTGAAAAGACAGACAATGCAGATACATTGTCAAAAAAAGTTCTAAAAGCAGAGCACGAGCTTTACCCTGCTTCTATAATAAAATTACTTAGGAAATAATCTCTTCTTTTGAAAAAAAATGGCCTATTTCAATTTTTGCATTTTCAAGACTGTCGGAGCCATGAACGGAGTTTTTTTCTAGAGATAATGCATATTTTTTTCTTATTGTGCCCTCAGCAGCCTCTTCAGGATTAGTAGCCCCCATAATTTCTCTATTTTTTTTTACAGCATCTTCCCCTTCGAGAACCTGAACTACAATTGGCCCTGAACACATAAAATCGCACAAACTTTGAAAAAAAGGTCTCTCTTTATGAACCTCATAAAATTGTGAAGCTTTTGCCTGATCTAGCCTTAATCTTTTTGAAGCAACAACTCTCAATCCTGCATTTTCTAGCATTGCAGTGATTTCACCTATTTTATTTCTTTCAACTGCATCTGGCTTAATAATTGAAAATGTTCTTTCAGTGCTCATTATTTACCCTCATGATATTTTGATATAAATTTGTTTAGAAGCTTTACCCCAAATGCTGTTGCTCCTTTTGGAGATGTTGGTAAATTTGTTTTTGACCATGTTGTTCCAGCAATGTCTAAATGTGCCCAAGGAACTTTATTAACAAATCTTTGTAAAAACTGAGCTGCAGTAATAGAGCCTGCCCCTCTTCCACTAGAAATATTTTGCATATCTGCAATTGGTGAGTTTATCATTTTGTCAAATTTATCATGAAGTGGAAATCTCCATAGCTTCTCATCTTCAATCATGCCAGCATCTTCCAGCTGCTTACTTAATTTGTCGTTATTGGAAAATAATCCTGCATATTCATTGCCGATTGCAATAATTATTGCACCGGTTAAGGTAGCTAAATCAACCATCAACTCAGGCTTATATTTCTCTTGGGTATACCAGAGAGCGTCAGCTAGCACTAGCCTGCCTTCAGCATCAGTATTTAACACCTCTATTGTTTGACCTGAATACGATTTCACTACATCACTTGGTCTTGTTGCCATATTTCCAATGTGATTTTCGACAAGACCCACAACGCCTATTACATTTGCTTTAGCTTTTCTTAGGGCTAATGTCTTCATCAATCCAATAACAACACCTGAACCTCCCATATCATATTTCATTTCTTCCATTCCACCTGCAGGCTTAAGTGAAACTCCACCTGTGTCAAATGATACCCCTTTACCTATAAACGCGATTGGTTTTTTCTTTTTATTTTTGTGGCCTTTCCATTCCATGATAGCTAGTTTGGATTCATGCTCACTTCCACGACCAACACTGAGTAAGGATCCCATGCCTAATTTAGTCATTTCTTTTTCGCCAAGAATCGTAACTTTAACACCTATTTTTTCAAGCGAAGAAGCATTTTTAGCTAATTCAGGTGGCGTCATGACATTTGGGGGTTCCGTAACAAGATTTTTGGTCATAGTTACACCCTCGTGAATTGCATTTACTATTTCATAGTTTTTTTCTAATCTTGAAAATTGAGATGAGTAAATTTTGATTTTTGTTTTTTTTCTTGTTTTTTTTGTATCTCTTTTAGAAAAATATTTTGTAAACTTATATGATGCTAACAAAAATCCTAGTAGCAACTCACTTGTAGAGTTCACAAAACTTAATTTAGATGTACTAATTCCATCGGGATAAATAATGACATTATGTTCTTTATAAAATTTTATAAGTGATAGTAAATTCCCTCCTAAAATTTGAAAGTCTCTATTAGATGCTTGCTTTATATTTTTTAATTTAAATATATATAGTTTTGAGAGAGTAAGGTTTTGTGGATTATGAACAATCAAATAATCAAAATTTTTTGATTTTCTAGCCTTAAATGACTCATCGGCATTGATCGTATTTGATAGGTGTTTTTTTGAGAGCTGATCTAATTTTTTGCCATAACCTATCAGTTTAAAATTATGATCACAAAATGTAATGCCAATAGCACCTTTTTCTTGTTTTAAGTTATTAAATTGAATATCCATACGTATATACCTTTAACAAAATATTGATATAATTGAGAAAATGTCAAGATTTACAACATATGCGATTAAAGAAATCACTTCAAGTTTTTTGTTTCTATCAATCCTACTAACTGGGATAATATGGTTAGGGCAAGGATTGAGACATATTGACCTACTTACAACAAATAATGTTTCTATTGAAACTTATATTTCATATGTGGTTCTTTTGTTACCCAAGATAATTCTTATAACTTTTCCAATATGCATTTTTCTAGCAATACTGTTTAATCTCAACAGGCTGCGTAATGATAGTGAATTAATCATACTAGGGACTTCAGGTAAATCTGAAAAGAATATTTTAATAAAGCCCATAATTTTATTTTCATCTTTGATGTTTCTTTTAGTTTTGTTTTTTAGTCTTTTTTTAACACCCAGCTCATTAGAAAAACTTAGATATAAAATTATTGAAATAAGATCCACTGGTATTCACATATCTTTGTTAAAAGAGAAAAAGTTTATCTCGCCAACAAATAATTTTACTATTTTCTTACAGGAGAAAAAAGATAATGAGATATTTGGGCTTCTAATTCATGACCAAAGCAATGTTGGCAAACCTCAGACTTACATAGCTGAGAAAGGGAGATTCATTTCAAACGATAATGTAAGTTTTTTAAAATTATTTAATGGCTCTATACAAATATATGATAATGACGTAAATCGAGTGTCAGAAATTGCTTTTGATACATATAATCTTGATCTTACTCCCTATAGCAAGAAAGAAAGCACACATATTTACCCTGACGAACTACCTACAAGTGACATAAGATATAACCTAAAAAATTTATCTCCTACAAACTTTTCAAAATATGAAAAAGAACAATTTGCTGAGTTGCATAAAAGGTTTGTTTATCCAATTTATATAATATTTTATGCATTGCTGCCGCTTCTTATGATTAATTTTTCCAAAAGACCTGATGACAGCTGGCGCTATCCTATAATTTCAGTTTCCACTTTAGCTTTTGCAATTCAAATATTTCAAATTACTTTTTCAAATTTACTTATTGATAATAGTAAATTAGTTGCATTTTATTACGCTTTTCCACTAATACTCATTAGTGTAATAATATTATATCTGTATAAAGATTTTTTGTATTTATTAAGGAAACAAAATGTTTAATAAAATAAATTTTTATATATTAAAAAAGTTCCTATATTCGTTCATAATAACCTTTATCATATTAGCCTCTATTCTCTTTATTGGAGATTTTGTTGAGCAATTTAGAAAAACGGCAGGTAAAAATGTGCCATTTAACATTATATTGCAACTAACTATATTTAATTTTCCTAATCTAATTACTTATACATTGCCAATAACTTCTTTTTTTTCATCTATTTTGGCTTTATTAATTTTGATTAGAAATTCAGAGCTAACTGTAATTAGTGGCTTGGGCATTTCTAATTTAAAAGCTATTCTTCCAGCTTTAATGCTTCATTTTTTTATTGGCATTACATTTATCACTCTAGTTAACCCACTGATTTCTATATTTGATGATAGATATTCTAATTTAAAATATGAATATATAGATCGAGTTGATAAATTTGCATCTATTACAAAAAATGGTCTTTGGCTCAAGCAAGATAATTACGAAACAAAACTAACAAGTGTACTCTATGCTAAAAGTACTGAACAAGAAGGAAAAGTCTTAAATTCTTTCATGTTATTAGAATACGACGAAAAAGGGGCTTTTAATGGCAGAATTGATGGAAAAAAGGCTGAATTAAATGAAGGATATTGGAAGATGTTTGAAATTCAAGTTACGCCAAGATATGGTGAGACATCATATCAAAATTACCTTGATTACAAGACAAATATTAAACCTGAAGATATTTCAGATGGCCTTTCCTCTCCCTCTAGTATTTCTATATGGCGTTTATTAACGTTTATTAGTTTTCTGGAGGAATTAGGCTATTCTGCAATTGATTTTAAAATGCATTTGTACAGTCTCGTAAGTCTTCCCTTTTTCATTTCTGCTCTTGTTCTTTTAGCATTTTGCCTAGTTCAAGGGATTAAGCAAAATGATAAATTTTCTAAAATCATTATAAGTTCGTTAATCATAATATTTTTCTTATACTTTATATCTAATTTACTTAATGCTTTGGGATCAACTTCTCAAATTCATCCAGTTGTTGCCAATTTTAGTATGCCTATTATTACATTTACAATGGCAATATTTATTTATCAATATTGGGAGTTACGAAGAAAAAAAATTTTTAAATGAGTTTAATGCAAAAAAAAGATACTTTCATAGCACTTTCTGTTTTGGCAGTGGTTTTCCTACTTTGTTATAATGTGATTTATGCTGAAGAAAAAATTAAGATTTATGCAGATGAAATTGAAATTGATGAAATCAATGAAAAAGTAAAAGCAACTGGCAAAGCAGTTGCTATAAATGAAGATAATATAAAAATTAAATCAAATAAATTAATATATGATAAAAGTAAAAATTTTTTAGAAGCTGATGGAAATGTAATAATTAATGATCAAATCAATAATACTTTTTTTCTTGATGAACTAAATGCCTCCGACAATTTAAATATAATTTCTGGAAAAAATGTCAGAGTTCGTCTTCATGACAACTCAAGAATCGTTGGCTCTAATTATGCTAAAAAAGATGAAATTAGTATTGTTGAAAATGCTGAATATACACCATGTATAAAAGAAAATTATTTAATAAAAAATTGTCCTGGATGGAAACTCAAGTCTAATAAAATTTATCACGACAGTGAAAATAAAACAATTCACTATGATCATGCTCAAATTCAATTATTTAATATCCCAGTATTCTATTTGCCCTATTTCTCCCATCCAGATCCATCAGTGAAAAAAAGATCTGGATTCTTAATGCCCACTATTCAAACTGATGACCAACTAGGTGAAACTTTTTCAATACCTATTTTTCTTAATCTGAGCAGTAACCGTGACATTACATTAACTCCGAATATTCAAACTACAGGTAACAATTTTTATAATTTGGATTATAGGCACCTTAACGAATCTTTTGAACTAGAAATTAATTCAAGTATTGACGATAATAATGACAATACTGGAACAAGTAATCATCTATTCTTTGAAAGTACAATTTTTAATTCATTTGGAAGCTTGAATACATACCTAAAAACAAGCAATAATGATACTTATATGCGTAAAAATAAAATAAATAATCTTACTGTATTAAAATCAGGTATAGAGTTTGATAGAGAAGTGAACGACACCTTTTTTTCAATTGAAACACTAGGATACAAACATTTAACAGTAGATAATCAACAATGGGAGTATTTATACCCGAATATAAATTATAATATTGATAATATTGATAACAACATTTTTGAAGGAAATATTTCTCTCAAAAATAAACTTTCATTTAGAAAAAATTTAAATGAAAATTATGTTTCTCTTATTTCTTCTCAAATTAATTGGTCGAATCAAAAAATAAATAAAAATTTGGGATTTGTCTATGACAACGAAGCAAATTTCAGAGTTGCTTCAATTTCAATTGACGAGAAGTCAAAATCAGATACTAAAAATATACGCTTTTATCCTCAATTAAGTTCAAAAATATCTTACCCTTTATTAAAATCTTCCTCATTATTTAATCAAACTGTAACTCCTATTATAATGCCAATTATTGCTCCTTATAATAACTATACAGAAGCCCAGACAGTTACAAATAGTAATTTATTTTCAACAAATAGAGCTACTTCCATCAATGAATGGGAAAGTGGGCCTAGAATAAACTATGGTCTTGAATGGTTTATTAATTCAGCACAAGGAGCTGACATTAGGACAGTTATAGGTCAAAACTATCGTTTCAATAAACTTAGTGATGATATAGCTAATGAAATATCTGATTATTTTATTAATTCAACTATAAATATAGATTTAGAGAATTATTTAGATAGCTCACTTATAATAGATAGAGATGATCTGAAAATAAGGTCTTTAAATGCCAATTCATTTAATAGATTTGGTGATTTAATATTTGCGATAAATTATGATTATACTTCAGGTAAGTACAATGACTCTGCAGAGCAAATTGCAATCGGAGGAAAATATGAACTAGACAATAATTTATTTATAAAATTTACTGGTGCTAAAAACTTAGATTCAAATAAAAATATAGGCTACCAATATGGTATTTTGTATGAAAATGATTGCCTGGGAATTGACTTTAATTATTATAGAGATCTTACAAAGGATAGGGATATTAAAGAAAGTGATGGGTTTAGTTTTACAGTGGTACTAAAGCCATTTGGCTCTACCAATAATTATGGAAAAAATAAAGTTTTTGGGCCTAGAATTTAATATTTAAGATGAATATTTTAATTAGAACATTGCTGATTATAATTTTTTTTCAATCATTATATTTAAATGCAAATGCATTTAATACTAATGATCATAGAATAGCTGTGCTTGTCAATGATCAGCTTATTACATCTTATGACGTTGTGCAGAGAATGAAGTTGAGTGCTGTATTATCAGGTATCGATATTACTGCTGAAAATAATAATCAACTATTAAATTCTATAGTGGATGAATTAATTAGAGAAAAACTAAAAAATCAAAAAATAAATGAATACAATATTTCTGTAAGTGAAGAAGAGTATTTAAACCAAGAATTACGCTTCTACCAAAATAGTCCATTTAATAAAGAGGATCTTGCCAATATATTTGAATTGAATGATATCAAATATAGTGAGTTTAAAAAATATTTAATAGATGGTATTTCTTGGCAAAAACTGATTTCAGGTATGTATTACCGGTTAACATCTGCTAGTGAGATTGAAATTGAGGAAGTTATTATGAAGAATCCAAACATATCAAAGGAAACAGCTAGAGATATGATTGTGCAAAAACAACTAGATTTAAAAAGCAATAAAATGATAAGAGACCTGTTTAATGAAGCAACAATCGAATATAAGTAGATCCTTTCCAAAAAAATCTCTTGGTCAAAACTTTATTCAAAATAAAGATTTTATTTTAAAATTAAGCTCATTAATTCGAAGTGATAATGATACAAATATTTTTGAAATTGGACCTGGCATGGGTGCTTTAACCGATCAATTGATAAAAAAGAAATTTAAGAACTTATATTTAATTGAAAAAGATTTTTTATTATTTCAGAAATTAGAAGATAGATTCAAAAATGATAAAAATGTTTTTGTATTTAATGGTGACGCACTTGATTATGATTATGAGGCTATAAATAAAAATCAAAAATCATTAATTGTTGGAAACTTGCCATTTAATATATCGTCACAACTTTTAATTAATTGGATCGTCAATTACAATTGGCCACCATTTTATAGTAAGATGATATTAATGTTTCAAAAAGAAGTAGCTAATCGAATCATCTCTAGGCACAATCAAAAAAGTTACAGTCGTATATCTGTTTTATCTCAAGCTCGTTGTAAAATAAAAGTACTTTTAAACGCGCCCTCAAACATCTTTTTCCCAAGGCCAAAAGTTGATGGAACTATACTTGAATTTATTCCAATTACTAAGTATCTAGATATTGATATCTCGATTTTACAAAAATTACTTAGAAAATCTTTCGAACACAGAAGGAAGAAAATTAAAGCAAGCTTAAAAGAGTATGACTGCCTTTTAAAAAAGTTTGGTATTGATGATGGATTAAGGCCAGAAAACTTATCAGTTGATGATTATTGTAAGCTGGCATCAGCTATTTAACTTATTTCTAGCTTCTAATATTATTTTCTTGATTTTTAAAACACATTCTTCAAAATTATCATTTACTACAATGTGTTCATATTCATCTTGATGACTCATTTCAGTTTCATACATTTCCATTCTATATTGAATAGCTTGTTCGTTATCTCCAGATTTTTCAGCCCTTAACTTAAGTCTTTCGTAGATAATCTCTTTTGAAGGAGGAGTAATAAAAATAGTTAATAAGTTTGGCTGATTAGATGCTTTAAGCTGAAGTGACCCTTGCCAATCTATATCAAACAGAACATCACAACCGTTATCTAGTGAGTTTTGAACATCCTTATGAAGTGACCCGTAATAATTGCCAAAAACATTTGCATATTCAATATATTCATTATTATTAATTCTATTAACAAATTCATTTTTATCAATAAAGTTGTAATCTGTGCCATTAGTTTCATTATCTCTGGGTGGTCTTGTGGTATCTGAAATAGATATACTTAATTGAGGATCATCCTTTAATAATTGCTTGCATATAGAAGATTTTCCAGCGCCAGATGGCGATGATATCACAATAATCATTTTTTTTGAATTAAGAATATTTGCCATCAAACTTAGATAATACCAACGAAACATTTGTTCCACCAAAACCAAATGAATTTGATATTATATTTGTAAGATCCATTTTAAGTGGTTCAGATTTTATAAAATTTATTTTTTTTGTTTTCAATTCATTTTCCAAGTTTAAATTAAGTGGCATAATTCTATTTTCTAAACACATAATTGAAAATATTGCCTCAACAGCTCCAGCGGCCCCCAATAAGTGACCTATTTGAGATTTTGTTGATGATACGCATACTTTTTCTGAGTTCTCCATAAACAATTTATCAATTGCTAAAGCTTCAGCTTTATCTCCCGCTGGAGTTGAAGTGCCGTGAGCATTTATGTATTGAATTTCATGTGGCTGAAGTTTGGCGTCCTCAATTGAATTCTTCATAGCCCTATAAGCTCCATCTCCAGAACTGTCCGGCAAGGTGTAATGGTACGCATCTGAAGACATTCCATATCCCTTAATTTCGCACAATATTTTTGCATTACGTTTAAGCGCATGATTTAATTCTTCAAGGATAAGAACTGCACCACCTTCTCCCATTACAAACCCATCTCTTTCTTCGTCAAAGGGTCTAGAAGATTTTGAAGGAGCGTCATTAAATTTTGTGCTTAATGCTCTACAAGCCGCAAAACCTTCTATTCCTATCGGGCTTATAGTCGCTTCTGATCCACCAGTCATCATGACGTCAACCTGTCCATGCTGAATTAAGCGATACGATTCACCAATTGCATGAGCAGAAGAGGCACAAGCAGAAACTGTTGAGTAGTTGGGTCCTTTGAAATTATATTTTATTGATAAGTAGCCAGCTGGCATATTGATTATCCTGCCAGTTATAAAAAAAGGACTAATTTTTTTTCCATTTGCATAATCAATGGATGTTTGTTCAATTCCAGGTAGCCCACCCATACCTGAGCCAATAATACAGCCAGCACGGAAAGATTGTGGATCGTTGATGATGCCTAAATTGCTCTCTTGAAAAGCTTCCTCACCAGCAGCCATTGCGTATTTAATAAAATCATCAATTTTTTTTATTTCTTTTCTCTCAATCCAGTCTTCTGCATTAAAAGCTCCATTTTCTCCATTGCCAATCGGAACTTCACATGCAACTTGGCATTTGTATTTCGTGGAATCAAATTTTGTAATTTTAGTAGCGCTCGATTTGGCAGAGATTAAGCTATTCCAGTTTTGTGACTTTCCGCAACCAAAGGGGGTCACTAGCCCCATTCCGGTAACTACAACTCTCTTCATTAAAT
>CESM01154744.1_pt1 | contig 10320 bp, 9 predicted proteins | sample 361421 | NCBI WGS metagenome assembly CESM01 (sample SAMEA2622219, study PRJEB7988) | marine metagenome | isolation source: saline water (ENVO:00002010), including | reverse complement strand
AACTAAATAAACTAAATAAACTAAATAAACTAAATAAACTAAATAAACTAATTAAAATAATTAAAATAATTAATTAACATAATAAAAATAATTGAAATAATTAAAATAATTAATTAACATAATAAAAAATAAAAATAATTGAAATAATTAAAATAATTAATTAGCATAATAAAAAATAAAAATAATTGAAATAATTAAAATAATTAATATAATAAAAATAAAAAAATATTATTTTTTTTAAAATAATTTTTATAAATAATAATCTAATAAAATATATATTATTAGTAAAAAGAAAAAATATAATAAATATAAACAAAATATATTATAAATATAAACAAAAATGTCAATACAACCACGAGAAAGAATATCTTTATATCATTTAGTTGTTTTATTACTTATTATTAATATAATCCATATAATTTATCTTAATTTAAAAGAAAATGTTCTTAAAAAACCTTGTTCATCAGGTAGAATATATCCTTATAAATCAAATGATTATAGTAAATTAATATTCGATTATTGTACTAAAACTAGTTTTCCCGATAATTTTTTACAAAAAAAAATAAATAATTCTTATAAAAATGTTTTATTTATGTCAATAATAGTTGTTGGAATTATAATAATTATATTAGGTATTTTTGGTAGTTTAGAATACTTATTTTATAGTAATACACCAAAATTAGGGAAAAACTATTTTTTTAAATATATTGATATTAACTTTATAATTTCATCAATAGTAGATTCTTTTCAAGGAGGTGGAGCCACAGGTGTAAAAACATTAATATCTTGGTTAGTAGGCATAGGTTTAGGATTTACACTAATATATTTTTTAGGATTTGAAATTACATATGATAGTAAATTAGTAGATAATGAAAGTTTAAATTTATTTACTGTATATTTCTTTATACTTACTATTACAATATTTACATTAATAATTGCAATACCAAATATTATGAATAAAAGTAGTAGTACAATTATATTCTATATTGTAACTTATCTGTTTTTAATATTTAGTTGTTATTTACAAATACAAAACATAAATATGATAAATGATATAAGACAAGGTGGGTATAATTGTAACATTAATGTAGAAAGTCAAATTATAAAAAATATATTAACACTAAATAATAAATGTGTAATTGATAATTCAAATCACTCATTATTATTTGGATTAAATATTACATTTGTTATATTATGTAGTTTATTTATGTTTTATTTTATTTATGAATTAGTTAAATAAAAATAAGTAAAATACAATAACATAAAAAATTATTTATTATTATAAATTTATTTCTTTTTAAATATTTTAGTTTTAAATATTAATTATTTTAATTATGTTTATTATATTAATTAATTATGAATTAAATATTAATCAAAAAATATAATTAAAAAAATTATTTATCTAGAAGAATTTATCTATAACAATTTATCTAGAATAAAAAATATAAAATTAATTTATAATTAAATTTGATTTATAATTAAATTTAATAAAAAAAAAATATATTTGTATAATATAAATAATTATATTTGTATAAAATAAATAATAAATATATATAATAAATATAAATAATAAATATTAATTAATTTAAATAATAATTTAAATAATGTCTAATTGCTACAAAACTTCAGATAATAAACATCCTGAATGTCCTCCAAGAATGGCTGATGGGAGACATTTCACTGATTACAGACCTAATTGTCATGTAAATGACTTATTAAGAGCTGATAATCAAATTAGTAATTCATTTCAATATAGAGTATTTCTTCAACAAAATGCTGGTGAAATAATGGATAAACATAGAGAAATTGCTTGTTCTAAAAATTGCTGTTCACCTTGTGGTGGTGGTAACTGTGAAGGTGAAAATTTTGAAAACACCACTATGCTTCCAGAAAAATATATGCAAGTATGTAATGAAAATACATGCAAAGTTTTATTAAATGATGTAAATGGTGTTGGTATGGGAAGACAGTACTATTGTTTTAATGATTGTGATGAAGTCCCTAGTGCATTTCCTAATCCAAAACAAGGTAAAAATCAATGTGCAACACCTTATGATAATATGGCATTAAATGGTGCTTTTTATGGAAAACCACAAAAAATGCAAAGAGTTGCTGTTCCAGGTGCTGGTGTAGTTAACTAAATTTATTTAAAATTACTTAAATTTAATAAACTTTAATTAAATTAAGTTCAATTCTATAAATTTATATTTTTAAATAAATTTATAATTTAAAAATTTTTTTTTTTTTATTTTTAATTACATAATTATTGGTATATAATTTTTTATAATTTAATATAATTTTTAATAATTTTTAAAATAATATAATGAGTGAAAATTCTAAATCAAAAAATAATTCTAATAATACAAAAAATAATTCTAATAATACAAAAAATAATTGTAATAAAATCATTAGTGATTATTATGAAGAAAATTATTATTCAAAACCACAAAATATTTTTAAAGATTTAAATTTAGAATCTAATAAAATTGATACTCTTACAATATCTGGTGGTGCGTATGGTGTATTTTTATTTGTTGGAATGATTAAATATTTAATAGAAATAGATGAATTAAAAAATATAAATAAAATTTATGCTGTATCAGCAGGTAATCTGATAGCACTAATTATATTATTAAAATTTAATCTAAATGAGATAAGGGAAATTGTAATGTATCCACCAATGAAAAAAATATTAGATTTTGAATCAAAAGATATATTAAATTTGTTTGATAAATTAGGTATTACTGAAGGTGATAATAATAATAATTTAATTAAATATATTTTTGAAAAAAAAAATATTAATCCATTTATAACATTTGAAGATTTATATAAAATATCTGGGGTTGATTATAATGTTGGTGTAACATCTTTATTTAAAATGAAATTTCTAAATATAAATCATATAAATTATCCTAAAATGCCAATATGGATAGCTATTAGAGCATCTTGTGGTGTGCCTTTTTTATTTACACCAATTCATTATTATGAAATTAATGATTTTTTAATTGATGGTGCTATCTTAAATAATAATCCAATTGGAACATTTTTAGAACTATATTATATAAATAAAAAAAAGGAATTAAATAAAAATATTGAGAAGGAAAAACAAAATACTAAAAGCTTACAAAGTTTTAAAGATTTTATAGAAGCTAAACAAAATAAAAATAGTAGTTTAATATATGAATCTGCTAAAAAAATACAAAAATTAATAGTTTTAAAATTAATTAAAAATAAAAAAAAAAAATATAAAAGAAATTTTATTGCTTTAGATTTTGATTATGATAACTTTCATGGGAATACTTTTGATATAAAAAACATTAATTTTGTAACATTTTTATCTCAACTTTTTAAATGTATGTTATTCAATCAAGAAGCAAATCGTAATGAATATAAACAATATGTTTTAAATATTGAATTATATAAATGTGAATATAATTATTATGTTAGGGAACATTCATTTACGGATGATAATTATGATGGGATTCTAAAATATGCTTATGATTATTCAAAAGAATATTTTGAAAAATATATTAAAAATTAATTTACTTAATTTACTTAATTTACTTAATTTACTTAATTTACTTAATTTATTTAATTTTTAATAAACTCAACTACATCAGCATAACTTCTGTCACCCGAATATTCTTTAACCTTTTCACCTTCTAATTTTAAAACAGTAGGGAAACCTCTAACATTATATTTTTCAGTTAAAGCAGAATTTGATGCATCAACAACTTCCATTTTACAAGTTTTACCATTAACTTTTTTATTATTAATTTCGCTACTTACTTTATCCCAAGTTGGTTTAAAATTTTTACAATGACCACATCTTTCCATTTTAAAGAAAACAATGACCATTTCTGTATTTGCATCATGATCTAATTTTGAAGCAGCAAATCCTTCAACACCATTTTTACGCATACATAAAAGAGCTACTACTACTACTAATAAGACTAATAATATAACCATATTATTATCTTCAACATATTTTTCAACACTTCTTAATGAAGAACGAGTACTTCTACCAGAAGATTTACCAGAAGATTTACTAGAAGATTTAACCATATTAATTTATAAATTTAAATATATTTAAATAGATATTAATTAATTAACAATTATACACTACAATTTATTTTTATTTATTTAATATATTAATATATTTTATTTTTTAGTAAATTTAAATAAATAAAAAATAATAAAAAATATAAAAATAAAAATTAATAAAAAATATAAAAAAAATAAAACATTATTCTAGATAAATATACATTTAAATTATTCAGGTTTATTGCTATTTTTATTAGATGAATATGTTTTTATAACATTTTCTTTATACTTTTCCATATTATTTTTAAATTCCCTAGCAGCTGTACCATTTAAAGGACTATCTGGATTTGGATTTGCCATTAATAGTTGTATGCTTTTTAATACACTTATAATATTTTCTGCGGGTGTCCATTTACCTTGTAGTATATCAAGACATATTACTCCAGAACCACCAACATTAGGATGGTAAATTTTAGTTGTAAAACTTACTTTAAATGGTTTGATAGGGTAATCTGGTGGCAATTGTATATGTAATTTATATTTTTGTCCTTCATATGCTGTGTCCTTAGGACCATTCACATATCCTTTTAAATTATACATATCATTATCATCAACTAATTCAGCAAAATATTCATCAGATTCTAGCGATTTAATTTTTTTAATTTCTTGTGCAATACGTCTATGCGGACCACGTGAAGCCATTTTAATTATTTATTATTTATAATTTTAAAAATATTTAGTAATTTATTTAGATAATTAATAATAAATTTTAAAATTAAAATAAATATTTAATCTTAAAATTGAAATAAATATTAAACTTCAAAATTAATCTTTAAATTTATATAAAATTCAAATTATTTTAAAATTTAATTATTAAAAAAAATATAAATTTTAATCTAAAATCAATTTTTTTTTATTATTTTTATATTTTTTATAATTTTTTAAATTATATTAAAACAATATAATTAATTTAAATCATAGTTAGCACCATTATCAGATGCATCAGAACGACCTTTTGAATTATTAAATGTTTTTTTATTTTTTCTTACGTATTTTTTTTTCTTATTTTTATTATCCTGGAAAGATTCAGAATAATCATTCTTTTGTTCTGGATAATATTCATAATACTTAATACTTCTTTCGTCAATATTTTTAATACCACGTAATTCAGTAATAAGTTCCCATTTATGTTTTAATCTTTTAAATATAGTATCATCCAATGATTCGGTTTTTTTAAATCCTTCATAAAGCCCTTGATTATATTCAACTTCAATTTCACTATAAATTTCACATCGCCAATAATGACATTCTGATATATTAAATCCATTTTGTAAATGTTTTTCTGAAACTTTAGTATAATATTTATCAACATCATCTATTGTATTAAATATTTGGTTTAATGGTGTATATTCAATTTTAAATTCAACATCACCACCACCTATTTCTTTAGTAAAGCACCATAATATTCCTTTAGCTAATCCATTTGAATCTAAATTATTAAAAGGTATTGGTGATATCTTATCAAAATTATTAATTACCAAAGATATAAATTCTGTCTCAAAATCATCAATATCTGTGTTTTCTATTAGATTATTTAAAATATCTAACATTTCATCTTTAAAATTTAAATTATCTAGAACATAGGAAGATACATAACTTGACAATACATCCCAAGATTTAATTTTCTTAAATATATTTATATCCAGTTTATCTGAACTAAAAGAATCAAAACTATTATGTTTATTATATCTAAATTGAGTTCTTAAGAAATCACATAATGGCAAACTACATACATACATCTGCTGCATCATTTGATAGTAATAATAATTAGTAATTTGGTGATTTATTTTTGCCGAAACTGGATTTTTAATTTCTAACATTCTATATTTTTTTCTAATTTTAGAAAATTTAGAATTATGGACATTAATAATCAAACCATCTGGACTAGCACCAATAAAATCATTTTTTGTATCCGGTATTATACCATATTCTTTATTAGTAACTTCATTGAATAATTCATAAAAAGCTACTGTTAAATCTTCAAATTGTTGTCCATGTCTTAATGGTCTTGTATTCCAACTAAACTTTTTCTTTTCTTTTAAATAAGTTTTTTCCAAAATTTGTTCAGTTTCTTTACTTCTACCACAACCACATCGTTTGCTATCAATATAACCACAAACACTTGCACTAATCATATTTTCTCTCATTTTAAACCAAGCCTCTGTTTTTTGTTCAATAAAAGGAATACTATTAACAATATCTAGTTGTTTTTGACAATATGAATGAATATTTTTAATTATAGGTTCAAAATATTCTGTAACTTCTTGACTATCAATGATTAATTTATAAATAAAGTTACCAAATCCTTTCCTTAATAACTTTTTTATTTTTTGTAATATAATTTTATTATTACTATTATTATTCATATCTTCCGAATTATCATCAATATTCATATTATCAGAATTATTATCAATATTCATATTATCAGAATTATTATCATCCAAATTTTCGGCATCTAAATTTTCATTATCAGAATTATCTAAATCAAAATATTCTTTTTCTTTTATTTCATTATCAACTTTAAAACCAATATCAAGGTCCTCAAATGTTTTTTCATAAATTAATTGTAAAGTTCTATCAGTCATTAGTTTAAAATCTTGTATTATATTAGTTGTTTCAAAATAATTTAATTTTTCTGAGTCATTTGAATCTCTAGATTTAGTATGATATTTAAATTCAGAATTAAAAATATTATTAATATCTTCAGAATTAGATTCTAGAATTAATTTTTTTGTAATCTTCCTTATTTTTTTACGATATAATTCTAAATTTTCAATAAATTTAGGTAAAAAGATTTTATAAAAATTATGTATAGAATGTAAATTATTTAATTCATTACTAGATTCATTATTTAATTCATCGTTTGATTCATTATTTAGTTTATTTCTTAAATTATATTTAGTTTTCTTATTATCCATATTCAATTTATTTTTATTCTCAATATAATTATCAATATCTTTACGTCTTCTTTTTAGCATAATATAGTTTGTTAATATTTAAGTAAATTTATGTTATTTAGATATAACTACTTAATTATAAAAACAATTTTAAATTATTAAAATAAAATATTTTTAATTTAAATAAAATATATTATTTTAAGTTATAAATATTTTATTTTAATAAATAATATTTTTAAAAATCACACATAATGTATTTGTGGATTTTAGTATTCGGTAGTTTTGCGGCATTCTATAACGCATGGGGTATTGGTGCTAATGATTGTGCTAATTCTTTTGCAACCTCAGTAGGGGCAAAAGTACTAACTTTAAAAAAAGCAATAATTATCGCGAGTATTTTTGAATTTTTAGGTGCCTTTCTTATGGGTTCCCATGTTACATCAGCTATAAGGAAAAAAATAGTATCTTATGAAATATTTGAAAATGAACCTGGGGCATTAATGTTTGGAATGATGTGTTGTAATGTTTCTGCTGGTATATGGTTAAATATTGCCACCTATTTTAAATTTCCTGTATCTACTACACATTCTATTATCGGTGCAATAATTGGTTTTTCTTTAGCATACGGTGGGTCAAATAGTATATTATGGGATAAAGTTGGTATGGTTATAGCATCTTGGGTTTTATCTCCAGTATTAGCTGGTATATTATCTTTATTTTTTTATACTATTATAAAAAAATATGTATTTAATTCTAATAATCCAGTAAATAATACTATCAAGATATTTCCAATATTAACATTCTTTACATTTTTAATTAACGGTTTCTTTATATTTTATAAAGGAACACCTCAATTAAAATTAGATAAATTAGATTTATGGATTAGTATTGTATCAGCTTTTAGTTTAGCAATTATAACTAGTTATATCTCTTGGCATTTTTATATTCCTTATGCTAAAAAGAAAATGTTAAAAAATCGTGCATTGAGAGAAAATAATAATACTTTGGAATATAATAATACAAATGCTAATATTGAAAAAAATAATACAAACAATAATACTGAAGAAAATAATGATTCAAATAATAATGCTTTAGAATATAATATTGATAATCCAATACAAACTATAAAAGAACATTATAATAGTGAGAATATATTAATATTAAATGATAATGATAATTTGAATACAGATACTTCTACTGATGATACTAATAATGATAATTCGAATAATTTAACTAATTTAAATAAATCTGATGAATTAAATAGAACCCCTAGTTATAAAAATTTATCTTTGAGAGAAACTAACTTAGATACTATGGAAACCACAATTAGAGAAGTCGTAGTAAGAGTTGATAATAATGCTGATAATACATCTAATACAACCAATACAACCAATATAAATAATAATAATATAACTAATTCAAATAATAATACAATAAATTCAGATAATATGAATACTGATGATACTAATGATACAGATGATGGCTTGACTCTTTCTAATCAATTAATTTGTTTTAAAAATAATAAAAAGAAATTACAAAAGCAAAAGTCATATAAAATAAATAATATAACTGATGACATATATTTACCTAGTTTAAATATTCCTGAAAACGTAAATCGTCTTAAATCATACATTAGTAAATTATCAATAAAAGAGAAAGCAGAAAAAATAGAATTATTACATAAAAATGCTATAACAATAGACCCAGATGCTGAATTCTTATGTTCTTCTTTACAAGTTATTACTGCATGTTTTTCATCCTTTGCACACGGTGCTAATGACGTAGCTAATTCTATTGCCCCTTTTGCCACAGTTTATAGTATTTATGAAACAGAATCTGTTTCTAAAAAAATGGATGTACCCATTTGGATATTATTTATTGGTGGATTTGGTATTGTTGTTGGTTTAGCCACTTGGGGATACAAAATAATTGATAGAATTGGTCAAGAATTAACAAAGGTAACACCTAGTAGAGGATTTATTATTGAATTATCTGCCGCCTTAACTACACTAATTGCTAGTAGAGCAGAATTACCTGTTTCCACTACACATTGTCAGATTGGTAGTGTTATTGGTTGTGGTTTGGGTGATAATAAAAATAATGTAGAATGGAAACTATTCAAAGAAATTATTTACAGTTGGATTATTACACTACCTGCTACTGGATTTCTAGCAGCTGGATTATTCAGTTTTGGATATTATGCACCATAATTTTTTATATACCAAAAAATATTACAATAAAAATAATTAAAAATTAAAATTAAAATTTAAAATTTAAAAATTAAAAATTAAAATAATCAAAAATTAAATTAATAATTAAAAATTAAAATATATCTTACATTTTAGTAAATGTTTTAGGTTTAGTAGTTTGAGTTAAAACGGATAGTGTAAAATTATTATCTGTTATAGCAATAAATTTATTTTTAAATTTTTCTAATATCGGATTAGGTATAATTTTAGCTTCTTTACCTATACCAATACTTATATCTTTGAATATTTTTTTTCTTACTTTTTTAAGAACTCTTCTTATTCTAATTGCTCTCTGTACTCTTTTATCAACATATTTTAATTTAACTCTCTTATCATCTTTATCATAATAAGGTTTTCTATAATGAATTCTAAATTTATCAGCCATAATTCCACCATCTGGTGTAATAACTATAGGTATATATTGTCTTTCTATTTCCTCACCAGTCATTACTCCATTATTTGTATTAAATTTATAATTTTTACCTTCATTTAAAAATTTTTTTAATAAGTGTTTAGCATCATATATTTTTAATTGAATATTTGGTTGATCCGTATATAAATATTGTTGTAAATAACATTTTTTACAAAAATAAAATTGCGTACCTTTCTTTTTATTAAAAAAATGCAATAAATAATTACGTGTTCCTCTTAATCCAGGCATTTTCCCACACTTAAAACATTTAGCCCCTTTTTCATCTGTAAATTTAGGATTATTTGGGTATCCATTACTTGAATTATTATTAATATTATTATTTGTATTATTTTGTAGTAATTCATAACTTGCACCACCAGACATACAAGGAATACATTGACCATCTATAGCTTTTTTAACTTTTACAACTTTTACAACTTTTTTTCCAGATTTTTTTTTAGATATTTTTCTAGATATTGTTATAGATGTTTGTTTTGTTTTTTTTTTATTATTATTTTTAGGTTTATTGTTTTTACTACCTTTATTTTTCTTAGTTTTATTTTTGTTATTTATATTTTTCTGTTTTCTACTTTTATTAATCATATTGTAAATTAATAATAATTATATAAAAAATATAAAATATTAAATATTAACTAAT
>CESM01200844.1_pt1 | contig 10321 bp, 12 predicted proteins | sample 361421 | NCBI WGS metagenome assembly CESM01 (sample SAMEA2622219, study PRJEB7988) | marine metagenome | isolation source: saline water (ENVO:00002010), including | reverse complement strand
TCCTCGTCCTCCTCCTCATCATCTTCTTCCTCAACTACTTCCTCTTCCTCCTCTTCCTCATCTTCCTCATCATCTTCCTCATCATCTTCCTCTTCCTCATCTTCCTCATCATCATCTTCTTCCTCAACTACTTCCTCTTCCTCATCTTCCTCATCATCAACTTCTTCTTCATCCTCCTCATCATCATCTTCCTCGTCATCTATTTCTTCTGGATTTTCCTTATCTACCTCCTCCTCGTCATCATCAGGAGAACCCATATCTCTCAGTTCCTCTGAAGAAAGATTTAAATTTAAATTATCAATATGTATCATTTTTGCATCATCCTCGTCATCATCATCTTCATCTTCATCTCCTGAAATTAGATTTGAAAAATAATCTAAATTTGTATTGTTTGCTATACGGACTGGATTATTTTCCATTATTTTATTATTAGAGAGATAGGATCCATAAGGAATATTTAATGTTTCTTTATTATTATTTGGCAATTCCTTTACTTCTAATCTAATATTTTGAATTTTATCATATGCAGATTTTAAATCATTTTTTAGAGTATTAATTTCACTTTGTAACTCTTTATTTAAAGCATTAGTTTCAACCAATTTTTGATTTAATATATTAAAATCATCTCTCATTTTAGCAATCATTGGGACATTTAGTAATATACTATTGATATTATTTGTTTCTTCTAAAACTGGAGTTAAAATATTGGTTAAATGATTATTTATAACGCTGTTAATTTCCTTTAACATTGTAGATAATTCTTGTTTATGAGTTTTATTCATACTATAAGATTCCATGTAATTATAATTATTGAATATCGTTTAATATTGTTTTTTATATTATATTTTTTATTTATATGAATAATAATAAGAGATATAATGGTGCTATAGCATTAATAAAATCACAAACAAATTACACAGAAGAAGAGGCTAAAGAAAAATTAGAGAAATGGGAAGGAAATTATATGAATGTTATTAAAGAGTATTTAAATCCTAATTTTAATAAAAAGAAAGAGGTTAATACAAAAAGCACAAATGAAAAAATGATGTACGAAATAAGAAATTTTATGGATACAGCAAATGCCGGTTATTTAAGAAGAAAAAAAGAGGAAGAAAAAAAAAATGAATATTTAAAAAAGGTATATGAAAAATTTTTAGAAGTAAAAAAAAACTATCCAGATTGTAAATATAATCCTCCTGGAGTAGTTACTTGTGACACAGATTGTAAAAATCCGTTGTGTCCAGGAGAATTATTACCCGGAAATATTTATAGTAAAATGAAAAAGAATGAGGTTACATCTAATAAAGAAAAGAATGAGGTAATTAATTTATAATGTAAATTACTATTTCATTATAAATTAAAAGTATTAGTTAAAGCATTTGCTTTAGTTTGTTTATGTTGATTTCTTTTTAACCTAAATTTCGTGTTATTAGATTTTTTAGTATCTAAAATATTATTGTACACATTTGGTATTTCATTATTTTCTTCATATAATTCTGGTAATATTTTAGTCATTGGTTTATCAACTACCATAAAAATTCTTTCTTTTCTTAATAATTTTCTATATTCTTGAATAGACAAATTACCATAATATTTATCTAAGGTATAATGAGGATTTGGTGCGGGTTTTACATTTTTTGAATATTCATAAATTTTTCCATAAACATTATTTAAAAGAGCATATCTTTCCCACTTAGTAGAATCGTCTAATTGTTCATTTTTTAAATAAGAACATGCGCATTCAGGACTACAAAAACAACCATATACTTCTAATACATCACCGTTGTACTGTTTTGGAATATGAACTGCAGGATTATCAAATTCATATGTGCACCAAAAACAGGCTGACCTTTTATCTGAAACATTGTTTGTTCGTAAATTTCTTTTAAGAATATTTAATTTATTCCATAATTCTTTTATATTTACATTTTCCTTATTACTATCAGTGTTTATATCACTACTTGTTGAGTTAAATTGTTTATCATTTACAATAATATTAGTTTTTGAAAATGGTGTATTTTGTTTAATTTCTTCATACTGTAATTCTCCTAATTTATTATTTTGATATATATTATAAGATTCTGGATTAGAAAGAGAAGGATTATATGACGTATTAAAATCCTGTAAAGTATTTAAATCTTTAGAATTACACTTTAAATGTAATATAATGTTGGGTTTATGTATAATTTCATTTTTTTGTATTTTTTGATTTTTTTTAATAATTTTTCCACCTTTGGGTTTTCTACCTCTTTTTTTGGGTGGTGGTTTAGGTTCATTTGGATTTTTTTTTTTAGGTTTTCTACCCCTTTTTTTGGGAACTTTTTTTACTTCGGTCATTTTATAACAAAAAATAACGCTTTTAATTTAAATACTTTTCAAATATATTTTGTGCGTTTAGTTATTTTGCAAATAAATTATTAAAACTATTATAACATTTTCTACAAAGAACAGAATAATTTTTGACACCAACTACAATTTGCTCTTCTTCTTTTGTTAATCTATATGTAAATATACCATCATTAATTTTACAATTATTACAAATAGCCTTTAGTTTTATTACGTCATCACATAATGGAATTATATCTAATATAGAACCTATTTTTTTTCTTTTGAAATCACCATCTAAACCACAAACATAAACTTTTTTATGGAGAGAATTAACAATATGATCTACAAATTTATATAAATCTTGAAAAAATTGTCCCTCATTAATGAAAATAACATCGTATCTATCAAGTAAGCTTTGTTTTTTAAAGAAATCAAACAAATTATCCCCTACATTAATACTATCGACGATAACTCTATCATGTGTAGAAGTTTTATTTTCTTCCTCAACATATCTATTATCTATTTTATGATTTATAAACAAGCATTCGAATCCGCAAGATTTATGACGTTTATATTCCTTGACTAATTCTGTTGTTTTACCAGCAAACATAGAACCTAAAATAATTTTTAAATACCCCATATTTATATTATTAACAGCCATTTGTTAAATGTTTTTAATTTAATATAATATTATATCAATTTTTAATATAATATTAAAAATAAGATTTTAATAAATATATGGTCGATTTATCTTGGATTATGATAGCAGTAGCTTGTGGTGTTTTTTCAATAACAATATATTATCAGTGTTGTGCGTGCATTAGAGACCAACGTTATATTCGTCGAGTTACGTCTCCTGTTTTCCCGGATATAACTTTAAATCAAGACGAAATTTTTAACAGAATACCAATTGCAAATGGTATAAGAGTTGATACACTTACTGAAGATTTAGAAGTTATTATGGCTGATTGAATTCTCATAATTATTTAAAATTTTTATCAAATATTTCATTTCATCATCACTCATATTAGCAAGCGATGGCATATAAATCAAACTATCATTGAAATGTTTATCTTTTATTTTTCCTTCATAAAAGTGATTAAATATTTTATAAGTAGGATTATCAACAACACATATATTATGTTTTTTCATATAATTTTTGAATTTTGTTAAATTAGAGTCAATGTAAAATGTATTGTAAGGTGTTAATAAATTATTATTATTATACCACTTAATATATTTTTTCATATTTTTTAATGATTTAAATTTACTAAATTTTTGTGAATATAAATTTTCTATATAGTCACTATTATTTATTTCTTGATGAATTGACTTTAATAATGGTTCAGATGGATTTTTTAAAAATGTATTATGTTCAAAACCTGGATTTTTCTTTCTATAATATTTGGCAAAGCCAATTAAATCAAAATTAAAAATATTTAATATTTTTATAAATAAATAAATAAATAATTTACTATTGTATAAAAAATATGTTGGAATTTTTTTAAACAGAAACAAAAATCTATCAAATCTCGATTCCTTGGGATATGAATTTATAGTATTCTTGAAAAAAATATTCAACTCATTGTAATTTTTGGAATCTTTTTTAATATTTACAAATCCTCCTCCTAATGCAACTGGTCGTTTATCCATACCACATGAATAAAATGACATATCAAATATTGAATCACTTTTTTTATTTATCTTTCCTCCTTGCACTCTATCTTCAACAAATAAACAATTATGTTTTTTTTTAAAATCGGTAAAGTCTTTCAATATTAAATCCTGACCAAATAAATGGGTAATAATAACTACATCGCACCTATCAAGAGAAGGGAGATTATCTATTTTATTATAATTTTTGTTCATTTTAATAATATGAATATTTTCTGGTTTTACAAATTTTTCAATTATATTTCTGTATGATGTATGATGAATAGGTGTTGTTACTATAGTTAAATTATCATTTTTTTTTGACATAAAATCCATAAATATGTAAAATAAGGACCTGCAAGAATAACCTAATATTGTTTTGTGATTATCTTTTTTAATTTCAATATTATAACTTTTAAAAGTAAATAAATTTAAGAAATGACTAATAAAAGAATAAAAACTTAATGGTAAATAATCTGGAGCAGAACATATCATTTAAATAATTAATTAATAATTGTTTTATATAATTTATATAAAGTAATTATTGAGCAACTACATTTTTTTACGACTTTTTTTAACTTTCCATTTTTTTAATCTTTTTTTACTACATCTGGTTAATTTTATTTTTAATTTTTTTGTTAATTTACGAAGTTTTCTTAGTTTTTTTTTGGTTCCTTTATGACATATCATATTTTTTTTCAAGCGTTTTTTAGAGCAGCGCTTTCTTTTCTTTATTTTTTTGGTTCTACCAAATCCTCTTTGTTCTCTTAATTTTTTTCTTTCTTCTCCACTTTTTACAAAGCGTTCTGCAAACCTATCAAAATCATCGTCATCATCAAATTCTCTAACAGCTTCTCTAATATATTTTTTTACATTTCTATTTGAAATACCATTAACATCTCTTATTTTTACGATTAACTTTTCTATATCACCTATATCATCATTAGGTCTATAATCTATCATATGTAAAAATTGTTTAATATCGTCTTTTTGTCCTAATGCTTTTTTTCTGGATAACGATCCGGAATAATCTTCTCTTACTGGAACTTTACTTTCACCAGAATTATCATCATCAAGAGACATATTCGCAAATAAAACTTCTAATTCATCTAATGCTTTATCACCTTCACCAGAATCTCCTCTTTCACCTCCTGACTGTAATATAAAGGCATTCCCAACACCGAATAATTCATTCATTTTTTCCTCATTATATCTTTTGAATGCTTCAACTCTATCACTACCTACCAATAAAATAACTTTATTGTGTTTGCGTGTATTCTTCAAAAAATTAATACATTTTAGTGAAGGTAAATTACCATGCCTATCACGAACCATAATAGAGTTGGAAACAGCGAGAGTTCCACTTTTCTTACTTCCTTTTGTAATTTTCCTTCCAATTGAGAATTGTCTTAAATCTCTTCCTAATGATGTTACACTTTGATCATATAAAACAATTGGATTAGTAAAATTTTCCCCACAAGATTTTTTTTCCAACATTTTATGTAGAAAAGTTAATCTATAACTTGTGGGCAATGGTTCCGATTTTTTTATTTGACTTTTAATTTTATTAATTTCTCTTTCAGTTATTCTCTTTTCTCTATCCGATATTCTTTTTTTTGATGTTAAATATTTTTTAATTTTTTCATCGCTTGTAATCCATCTATTTTCTTCATTTGTAGCTGATAAATAAACATAAGCAGTAGCATTAAAACCCATATCAGTTATTTGTTTTGTTTTACGCATAACATCACACACTAATTCCTTATGCCCTTTATGAAAAGGGTGCATTCTGCCTATTGTAAAAACACATATATTATCATCCTTATTTACTTTGCTTAAAAAATTTTCCCAAGACATTTATTAATATATATTTTAAATAGATTAAAAAGTATTTAAAATATATTATTATTATGACAGAAAAAACAGATACGCGTCCATGGGTTGAAAAGTATAGACCAACAAATTTTGATGATATTGTATTAGAACCGCTAAATAGAACATTACTTGAAAATATTGTATCGCAAAATAATTTCCCCAATTTATTATTTTATGGACCACCTGGCACAGGTAAAACAACAACAATAATTAATTTAATTGATAAATATCAAGAACATTATAATCAAAAGAGAAAGGGATTGAAGATACATTTAAACGCAAGTGACGATAGAGGTATAGATGTAATAAGAAATCAAATTAATCAATTTGTAAATACAAAAACATTATTTGGAAATGGTATAAAATTTGTAATATTGGATGAAGTTGATTATATGACAAAAAATGCACAACAAGCATTAAGATATTTAATTCAACAATATAGTAAAAATATTCGTTTTTGTTTAATCTGTAATTATATAAGCAGGATTGATACAGCATTGCAAAATGAATTTATAAGATTGCGTTTTTGTCAATTACCCAAAAAAGATACATATAAATTTTTAGATAAAATAGTAAAAAATGAGAAATTAAATATTGAACCCTCTCAAATAAAGGGAATTCAATTAAGATTTAAATCTGATATAAGGAGTATGATAAATTATTTACAATCAAATCATAATAATATTGGTGTAATAAAAAATATATTAACAAACAAAGTTTTGGATAAACTAATTAAATCATTAAAAAATAAAAAAAGAAAAAAAAAAGAGTTAATAGAAAATTTGTGCAAAAAATATAATATTCAAAGAAAACAATTTTTAATACGATTTGTTGGTTATTTAATAACAAACAAACCGGAGATAATAAATGAAAAATTTTTGAGTTCTTTACAATATGTAGTTCATAATAATAATGTAAAGGAAGGTTATTTAATTCAATATTTATTGGAAGAATTAGAATTAGTATATAAGGAATTGTAATATACTTTCATTCTGTGTTGTAATTTTTTGTTAAACATATTAGGTGATGGTTTATTTGGATTGAATCTATTTCTTTTTAGAGAATATTCGTCGAAAATATTCTCTAAAATTTCGTTATTTTTTAAATTGTTTCTTTCAGTTTTCCTGTAAGTAATTGAAGAACTTTCCATTTATATAGACATATAGAAAATAAAATTGATTTAAAACTAATTTAAAGAAATGTATTATAAAATGAGTTTAGATGAAGAATGGATGAATTTTCAAAATGCAGAAAGTACTAATAGTATTATAGATAATACACACCAAAAAAAAGTTGTGTCAAATAATATTAGTAATATTCCTAAATGTAGTGATATCTATATTTCCACTCAAACTAAAATAGCATATTTAAATAATGAAATCGATTTATATAAAATTTTTTGGGAATTGCCGGTAATTGATTATCATAATCCAAAAAATGGGATTATAAAAAAATGTATTAAAATAAATTGTAATAATGAAAAAGATGTAGAAGAATTAGAAACAAAAATAAAAAATTCAAAAAATATAGAAGTAACTATTTTATCAAAAGTTAATAACCCTAATGCAAGAAAAGTAAAATTTAAAGATATAAGAAAAATAGATATTGGATTAAGTAAAAAAGATTTAATTTCATATAGAAAAAAGAAAAAAGGGGCTTTTTATAATTGTTTTGCTGTTATTTTAAGAATATTATACAAAAACGAATATAAAGAAGTTCATATAAAAATTTTCAATACAGGAAAATTAGAAATACCCGGAATTCAATATGATGATTTATTAGATATTACATTAGACAAATTAGTATCTATATTAAAACCATTAACTACCCCCAATTTAGACTATAATAAAGAAAATATATCTACAGTATTAATAAATTCTAATTTTACTTGTGGATTTTATATTGATAGATTTAAATTATATAAACTTTTAAAACATAAATATGGTATTAGTGCAGCATATGATCCTTGTTCATATCCAGGAATACAAAGCAAATTTTATTATCATCCAAAAAAAGACATACAAAATGGTGTAAAAAATAATGATTATGAGGATGGTTGGACACAGATATCTTTTATGATATTTCGAACAGGAAGCGTACTAATTGTAGGAAATTGCAATAAAAATATATTAAATAAAATATACGTCTTTTTAAAGGATATTTTAAAAAAAGAATATCTTGAAATATGTTTAAAAAATAATACAACTACTAAAAAGGTTGCTGTTAAAAAAATAAGAAAAAAAACTGTATTATTTACCATTAAATAACCAATTTGTAAATTTTAAAGGCGACATTTGTTTTAAATTATCATCACATAAATTATCATATAATTTATCATATATTTGTTTTTGAGTTATTGTCTTATTTTGAATTTTTTTTATAAAAAAGTTGCTTAAATTAAAAAATAAACATTCATCTATTTTTATATTTTTTGTTTCTAATAAATTTTTATAATAAATATATTTGTCACAAATTTCAATCTTCAATAATATATTTTTATTTGAAAGTGTAATTTTATTAACTATTTTACTTGACATTTTTTGAATATACATAATGTAACTCATTTTTGATTCTAAATTCATATTATCATTGTCTAATACAAATTCTAATATTTCCATATAAACTGTTGAAAATTTATTTATATATTCAAATAATTTTTTTTCTACATGATTATTTAAGTCATATTGTTTTCTATATTCATTATTAATTTCAAATATTGTTTTTTTATAAACAAATAACATTGCATCTTTTGAATTTAATTGCAAATAAGAATGATTATCATTTCCTATTTGACCTATGAATTCAACATAAAATAAATAAGCTTTTTTACAATGATGAACAGTTACCTTTAAATTTTTAGTATATAATAAAATAACGTTGAAAATATGTTTTAACATATTCAATCCTCTAATTATTATAAAAATATAATATTTTATGTTTTGAATCAAAATATTATCATTAATATGAAATAAATATTCGTTTATTATTTTACAAAATTCATTTGTTATTTCATTATCTAATGAATTTAATTTTGAATTATAATTATTCATATTGTGTAATGAAAATTTATCTGAATTACTCATTTATTATTCTAAATATATTATTTTTTTAAATAAATAACTATTTAAAGGTTAAAAGAATATTTTTAATATATAATGACTGAGGAAACTCAAGAAAACTCTGCTAATTATAGACTCCCAAGTGGAACTACATTACAACACTGTGCTAAATTAGGAATTGTTGAAGATAAACCTATTATGTTTGATTATTGGACTGCTTCATGCGATAAAGAAGTTTTAATTGGTGTTAGAGAAGGCGGTGAAAAATTACTTGTTAAAAGTGAGGAGGAATACACAAGTCCCGTATCTAAAATTTACAAGGTAGAAGGTGAGTACATTATTATTACTGAAAATTCTATTTATGTTGTATCTGCCGATATTCCCACTAAAAGAATATCTGGAGCCTAATTAAATTATTATTTAAATTGTAATAATTTAATTATAATATATCTTTAATTTTTTTTATTTGGTCTGGTGTTAATTTTTCAGGAAATTTTATTAAAAATTCTATAATTAATTTTCCCGTTTTTCCATCTCTTGTTATTCCTAACCCGTCTATTTCTTTTATATAATTTACTGGAATTATGTTTCCACTGTCATTATTTATTGTATATTTTTTGCCATTTATATGTTTAATCTCAAATGTAAATCCAGTTAAAGATTCCTTCAATGATATTGTTTTCTTTATTTTTAAATTTAAACCTTCTCTTTTAAACATACTATTATTTTCAACCTTTATATGGATTTTTATGTCACCCTTTAATTGATTGTTTATAATATTGCCCTTATCTTTTACTATTATTATTTCACCCGAATCAACTCCTTGTTTAATATTTATATAAATTTTTTCTTTTTCTATCCTTTTTTCATTATTTATTAAAATCCATCTTTCTATCAATAATGGATATGTCAATCCTGAAAACGATTGAGATAATGTTATAATTGCCGTTTTTATTATTGGAGCCGGCTTTTGAATAGTATTCATATTTATTGGTCTTCCATTCCTAAATATATGAACATTTGGCATTCCTGGCATTCCCGGCATTCCTGGCATTCCTGGCATTCCCGGCATTCCTCCAAAAAACATTTTCAATATAGGATCAATATCCATTTGATTCATTCCGTTCATTCCGTTCATTCCGTTCATATTTGCAAATGGACTTTTACCTCTTAACATATATTCACGTCTTTTTTCATTATCACCCAATATTTGATATGCTTCGTTTATTTTTTTAAATTGTTCTGCATCACCACCTCTATCAGGGTGATGCTTTAAAGACATCTTTCTAAAGGCTTTTTTTATTTGTTCCTCACTTGCATTTTTATCCACACCTAAAACTTTATAATAATCCATATGTAAAATATATAAATATAAACTTAAATACTTTATTACTTAATTTATTATG
>CESM01087501.1_pt1 | contig 10325 bp, 13 predicted proteins | sample 361421 | NCBI WGS metagenome assembly CESM01 (sample SAMEA2622219, study PRJEB7988) | marine metagenome | isolation source: saline water (ENVO:00002010), including | reverse complement strand
TAATCACAATAATCACAATAATCACAATAATCACAATAATTTTACAACATTCAACAATGAAATTGTAAATCACGAATTACAAGACTGCTTATCTTTCTTGTTTTAAAATTCTGTGTAATTTTATTTACGTCTACCTTGTAATATAGCTGATCTATTTGCTTTTCTTGTCTTATCAACTTTATTTTTACGTTGCGTTCCTTTTCTCTCTTTTATTGTTTTTGCTTTTGCATTTTTCCTTCTTACAGGTGTTTTTTTCACTTTTTTCTTATTCTTCTCATTGTATATTTTTAACCCTTTGAATTTTTCAATTAAATTTTTTTTACTTTCTTTTTTTACCAACAGAAAATCTTTATCTAATAAACCAGTTTCATCTAAATATTTATTTATTTTATCTTTGGACACGTTTTGTATGAGAGCTTTGTTGTCCATAGTTCTTTGAGTATCCCATAATGTAATTACATTCTCCTGATTACAAATTATTACAGCATGATACTGATATTTAATGTCTGGATCATTATGTGGTTTTAACTTCAGCATTATCATAGAGCATGTATTATTATTTATTGCTTTAGTTGCCCAAGTATATATATCAATGTCACTTACATCTTCCTGCACCAGCGCAATATTGCGTTTTCTTGCTTTCAAAAACTCGTTTATAATGTCTATTGTCAGTCCTGTTTCACCTATCAGTTTAATTAAATCGTCACGATCTTTTTCATTGACCCAATCTAATCCTCGCAAAGATCTTACCATACAATCTTTTGGGTCCTGACATCCCCTTCTATTGTCGGCTGTCTCATTTATCATTACACCCTTTTTCAAATCTGAATACAGCAAAGGGTTTTCTACTGATAAATCTGAAAACGTCTCTGGCGTTTCGGGGGTTTTATACGACAACTCAGGGCTTTCTGGTGTCTCGGGCGGAGTCCCCCTATATTGATTTTTCAATAATTCATTTCTACGTTCTTCAAATAACTCTATTACTTCCGGGTCACCAGCAGAAATCCCCAAATTTTCTTTATACGTTTTTATTAGTTTCTTCAAACCATTTATGCTTCGCGTATTCAATATCTTATGTTTATAATGTTCTAAATCCAATTCCATATCGTTTGAACCCATTTACTATAATATGTGAAAATATTTAAAACATATCCTCGTTGGTCAACGGAACCTCACATGCTAATTCGCGGAGCAGTTTCAGTTTCATCTTCTCAGGTAACTCTGATGTGGTTGAACCAGCGATCTTCACGTATTTTTCTTGCAATTGGTCATTCTCCATCCATTTGGGATAGCGAGTTTCAAACTCATTCATCCATTTCTTTTGAATCCCATGCTCTGCACTCTTAATCAATTTCTCTCCATTATCCTCTTCCCAACCTTCCTTCTCATCCTTAATAAACCATTCCTTAGTCTTTGAGTTGGTACAATGAAATGGTCTTTCCGTTAATGATAATGGTTTGAGACTCTTCAGGACCACGTTCGTAATACAATCCATCTTACTCTTATATAAATCATCCAGAGTCACTTGGAGCTGCTTGGCGAAATTCTGAATCGACATTGCGTCGGCACACTTTTCCGTTAAAAACATTTGAACATTCAATATTTTATTGTGACTATTCGTTGTAATGGAAGCAGGCTCATTCAACTTTGGCACAATATCCTTGAGAAGTGCAATTAATTCTTTCTGTCCATGTAACATACTCATTACATCGTTGTTTGGCACTGTTTCTTTTGTCTCGTTATACGGTTCTTTATATTGACACCTTTTACGGTGTCTGTAATAACTAGAGTCATGACAATACGTTTTACCACAAGGACAAGAAAATTGGAATTTTTTACTAGCAATTTTGATAGCATTACTAGCATTATGTTTTTTGCTCTGTAAATGTTTTTTAAAATCTCCTTTTCTCTTTGCTAAATAGTCACACTTTTTACAATACAGTAAATTGTTAGAATTTTCTACTAGCATGTTTTTCTAATATATGCTAGTGATTTTTTCTAAATATTTTGTCCGAAATGTCCATATTTGGCTCCAAAAAGTCCCCTACATAAGTTGCCTACATCATTTTTAAGGGTTTGTCTGTTGTGTTCCCTACATAATGTAGTGAAGGCACCTCTTTTTTTCACGTTTTTTTAGAGGTTTGAAAGTCATTTTTCATTTTGAGTTTTTTTTGGGTATTTTTTTCACTTTTTTCAAATTGGGTCTTGAGAATCTAAAAAAAAGAGAGAAATATGAATATATAACATTCTCAATTCAAAAACTCTTGGTAGTCAACAAAACCACACCAGATTATGATAACATTACACCATATCATCCTCAGTTAATTGCACTTCACCAGCCAACTCCCGAAGCAATTTCAGTTTCGTCTTTTCAGGCAACTCTGAAGTGGTTGACCCCGCGATCTGTACATACTTTTCTTGCAGTTGGTCGTTTTCCATCCATTTCGGATAACGACTTTCAAAATCACTTCTCCACTTCTTCAATATCCCATCCTCTGTGTTCTTTATCAATTTCTCTCCACTATCTTCTTCCCATCCTTGTTTTTCGTCTTTAATATACCACTCCTTGTTCTTTGAGTTGGTACAATGGAAGGGTCGTTCAGTCAGCGAAAGCGGTTGAAGATTCTTCAGGACCACGTTTGTAATACAATCCTTCTTGTTCTTACACACATCATCCAAAGTGACTTCGAGTTGCTTGGCAAAGTGTTGGATGGACATGGCATCCGCACACTTTTCGGAGAGAAACATCTGCACATTGATAATCTTGTTATGGCTATTCGTGTTGATGGTTGTATTTGATAAGTTTCCTAATTTGGGAATCACATCTTGCAACAAAGATGTCTGTGTTTCGATTGTTGCCTTATGCTCATTTTGCATTGCGACCATCTGTTCTTGGAGTAACTTGTTCTGGCTCATAACCTCACACAATAATTTTACGATCGGTGGCGATGGGTCCTTATCGGATTCTTCTTGCAACGCGTCATACTTACATACTTTCAGGTGTCTGTAGTAACTCGTGTCATGAACGTAACTTTTTCCACACGAACAAGCGTAACGAACCTTTTCACTAGCATTTTTACTAGCATTACTAGCATTATGCTTCTTGGTCTTAAGATGTCGTTTCCATTGTGATTCACGCACACCTGAATAATCACACTTTTCGCAATAATATTTTGCTGGAACTTCTTCGAACCCTTTTACTAGCATTTGGTTCTATATTATGCTAGTTAAAAAAGTTCCTAAGTCCCTTTAAAATCGATGATTTTTGGGCCAAAAAGCCCCCTACATAAGTTGCCTACATAGTTTTTAAGGTGCTCACCACTTCAGTCCCTACATATTGTAGTGAAGGCATCTCTTTTTTTCACTTTTTACAGAGGTTTGAAAGTCAATTTGCATAATTCATTTTTTCTAGTGATTTTTTTCGGATTTTACAAATTGGGTCTTGAAAATATATTTATGAATTTGATTTATAATAATCATTTTAATAATTATAATGACTAATTCAAATAAATGTACTCATGATGTAATTGATATTGAAATACACGAAGGTGACATTTCAAATGATAATAATAATAATAATAATAATAATAATAATAATAATAATAAAATAAAATATAATTGTAAAACTGTATTTTATTTGATTAGTTTTTCACTTATACTTGTATTTGTTGTTATGATATCCTATGGTATAATTGATAATAATGGATTTGTCAATAAATACTATACGCGATTTTTAAAAAATGAAGAGGATCTTGAATACATACAAGAAGAAAATCACGAAATAAAATATGTTGTAATGATCGTAAGTTTTTTAATTGTCCTTTTAATATTTACATGTTTATGTGATATTACTAATTGGTAACCGTTTTGTATTTATAAAATTATATTTTAAACTTTTATTTCTCTCTAGTTTCAAAATTACAACTTGGATAATTTGAATAAAAACTCCCTGTATTTAATTTGATGAGGGTTTTTTGGTTCTCAGGATTTATCCATAACAACAAAACTACACGGTATACACTATAACCTAAGGATTTTACATACTTATTCCCCTTTTAAAAATATTATTAGGAGAGAAATACAAACATTGTTATCGCATCTCACTTAGTATCGTAGTTGGGTGACTCTCTTGTGATATCAATATTATGCGGATGCGATTCGCGTAACGCAGCGGGTGATATTTTTATGAATTTTGCCTTTTGTTGAAAATCCGTTATGTCCCGCGCACCTGAATAGCCCATCGATGATTTCAACCCGCCTATTAGTTGATATAATACATCGGTTGCTGTCCCTTTAAATGGCACTCTGCCCTCTACTCCCTCAGGTACTAATTTATAATTATCATTGTTTTCTTGAAAGTATCTGTCGGCACTGCCTTTTTTCATTGCACTCAATGAGCCCATACCACGATAATATTTGTATGAGCGGCCTTTAAATAGAAAAATTTCACCGGGTGTTTCCGTTGTTCCAGCAAGCAGTCCGCCTAACATCACACTATTTGCTCCTGCTGCAATGGCCTTGGCTAGATCGCCCGAATATTTAATACCACCATCTGATATCATTGGTAATCCTAATTGTTTACATTTTTTAGAAACTTCTTTTACCGCACTCAGTTGGGGTATTCCTACGCCCGCAACAATCCGAGTTGTGCAAATTGAACCAGGTCCAATCCCTACTTTCACCGCATCTGCTCCAGCATCATGTAGCCTTTCCACAGCATCAGCTGTTGCTATGTTTCCAGCAATAACGTCGATACCGCTATAATTCTGTTTAATAAATCTAACAGTATCTATGACACCTTTTGAATCTCCATGAGCGGTATCCACAATAATTATATCGACACCAGTTTTTGACAAAGCATGTACTCTTTCTTCCGCATCTTTCCCTGCTCCTACAGCGGCTGCTACCCTGAGTCTTCCTAATTTATCTTTAACAGCAATAGGATATTGCTTTGGTTTTTCCAAGTCTTTTACGGTTATTAACCCAACACATTTATAATCGTTATCCACCACCAGCAATTTTTCTATTTTGTTTTTGTGAAGCAAGGCCATCGCCTCTTCATTGCTTACATCTTCATTAACAGTTATTAAATTCTCTGATGTCATAAGCATTTTAACTTGCTGTTTCGTGTCATTACAGAACCTTACATCACGATTTGTTAAAATTCCTTTTAATGTATTTTCTTCGGCAATAACAGGTATTCCTGAAATTCCATGCTCTTTCATTAGAGACAAAGCATCATTTATTGTGCTTTCAGGATTAATGGTTATTGGGTCTATCACCATACCCGATTCATACTTTTTAACCTTTATAACTTCTTTTGCTTGTTGAGACACGGTCATATTTTTATGAATACAACCTATACCACCATTCTGAGCCATGGTGATTGCCAACTCACTTTCGGTCACTGTATCCATAGCAGCAGATATTATAGGAATGTTTAAAAAAATATTCTTAGTAATCTGGGTTTTTACGTTTGTTTGTTTTGGTAAAATTTCTGAATACTGGGGAACCAACAATACATCATCGAAAGTGAGGTAAGTCTCAAACTCAGAAGCCATTTTTATTTATTGTTATTTATTTTTTATTTCGAAGATACTCCAAAGCTTTTGTTTCATTATTTTGTTCTTGAACCAACGCACATAATGATTCTAAATACGTGAATCCTTCTGTTTTTAATGAATATATGGCCTCTGCTGTAGGTGGCAGCGGAATATAACCCTCTTCATTATCAACAACAAAGCGTTGGGATTTACTTAATGTTAACTTGATATTCGAATTCTTAATGAATCCGTTTACTGTCACGCTAAGTAACATCAACAAGATTAAACGCATTAATTGTAATTTAGTTTCACTATTAAATTTCAATTTTATTCATTTTCGCGTAACATCGAATCATTGATTTCGCCAATTCTTGACATAAAGTATAACTGAGACAATTCATAATACGACAAATCATTACATAAATTGTCGTCGTCCTTATTGAAATTGAGGATTACATTAGTTACGATGTTCTCTTCATCTTTACTGAAATACTCTTTGGTTTTAACTACTTCGTCAATCCTGTATTGATTTTCGTCAATTATTTCTTGATATATTTCATTGAAATCCAATCCGTCATCACAAAATCTATGATAACTGTTGACCATTTGGTTGTAAATACTTTTTATCACAGGTTCGAATTCAGGAATCACATTCATGGTTTTGTTATGTTGACAAGAGAATTAAACAAATCAATTTTAAAAGAATAATATTATTATATAAAATTGAACTTGTTGTATAGAGGAAACTATGTTTCATAACAATGTTGACTCTTCCCAAAAATACTAAAGATCGTGTAAAAAACGAGTTTTACGTCAATGAGGATGGAATGCGACTTAAATGGAATGGAACACGAATAGAATATTATTGTAAACACAACAAAAGACTGAGAATCTGCAGCGAATGTGGAGGAAGAGATATATGTATACACGGAAAACGAAAGGCACGCTGCCGAGAATGTGGAGGAGGTGAATTCTGTCGACATGATATTCGAAGGTCACGTTGTATCGAGTGTGGAGGAGGTGATTTGTGTCACCATGGTAAACGAAAACAACGGTGCAGCAAGTGCGGTGGCAGCGAAATATGTAAAAGCCCTTGGTGCGATTCGCGAAAACAAGACAAATATCAAGGGTTTTGTTACGTTTGTTTCGTAAATAATCCCGAGTTTCGCAATCATGAAATCGTAAGAAACTACAAGAATAAAGAGCGAGCAGTCGCAGAATTCGTGATGGGTTTGGATGAGGTAAAAGATCTATCATGGATTCAAGATAAAACTATCGATGGTGGTTGCTCAAAACGACGTCCAGACCTTTGTGTGGATATGGGTTCGCACATCATCATTATTGAGATAGACGAACATCAACACACGGACTACGATACAACATGTGAGCAGATGAGAAACATGAACTTGTGGGAAGATGTACAATGTAGACCTATAGTGTTTATCCGATTTAATCCAGATAAATACACTAAAAACGGATTGAACACTCCATCTTGTTGGAAGATAAACAAGAATGGATTATGTGGTCTAAACGATAAAATGAAATCCGATTGGAATATGCGTCTTGATGAGTTAAAGAAAGTTGTGTTATTTTGGATAATAAATGAACCGCGTGAAGACCAACATATGGTAACGAATTACCTCTTCTACGATAGTTGAGACACAATCGTAAGGTAAGTCACAAAGTCACAAAATAAAGTGAACCAAGAGTAACTAACTATGTGTGGTCAATCGTGGTTTTAATTGTATATATATTTCTCATTGTAGAGCACATGACTAATAATGAGACCTTTGGACATGTCAAATAATGTTGGTGTGGCAAATATCGAAGGATATTTCTCTCCACATAATATCATCAAGAGAGAAAAGAGCAAGACCAATCCTATATTTTTATATGGTTCGCCTTTCATAAACTTCCAATTTGTTTTATAGTGATTGGGGACATGCAACATCACCATATATCCGTATAAAATGTTAGTTTCAAATAGGATTGAAGCAAGTAGCAACAATGAACTCCAAACATAAGTTGGTATCCGTTGAATTGTGGGCATATCATGCCGAAAATGGGCAATCGAGGTAACCACGAATATTCCATCTAAGAGCAACGAATGATGATTCGATAACGCCAACGCGGATGCACACGATACACAATTAAGTGATACCAATTCGCGTGTGGTGTTGTGTTTAGTTGCGTGAATAATATCGGTGATTCCATGTGGTGCAATGATCGCCGTGATAATATGTTGTTGAACTACCGGAATCATTATAATGTGTATTGTAATTGTTTTACATTAATTTTTACTTTAAGACATGAGTTTGATTTAAAGTAAACGATAGAATGCCCCGATATCCAGGAGAGAAAATTTGTGAAGGTAATAACGTGTATGAAACGCGTTTGTCCGTCGATAAACTGTTAAGAAATCCGAGAATGAAAGAGCTCATAAAACCTGACATTCAGTGTGCACAGGACGAGGATAAAGTAGAAGAGATGCGAGCCGAATACAGAGATAACCCTGAACTCTTTTTTGCCAAAAACAGACTCATCATTGTAGATTTAGATAACAAATGGTATTTAATTGATGGACAACATCGGCACGAGATGCTTAAACGAGAGTTTGAATCAAATATGAATTTACAAGAACATGTTCAGATTGTTTGGTATAAATATTATAATGAAGAAGAGGTGAATAGCCTTTTTAAATCAATCAATAAAGATTCCATTAAGAACAGAAACTACATTGATGTGGAGGCTTTCGCGATGATTAGAATCAACGAATTCGCCAATTTATTGAAAAACTATCACGGTCCATCATTTGCAAAAACTAAATCAGCAAAAGGACAAATGTTAACACTTGAAGAGCTTCGTGCTGACTTGAAAACCACCGATTTTTTTAACAAACCCGAACTATGTTCACTCACCTCACAAGAACTGTATAATTACTTCATCACAAAAAATGATGAATTTTACAATATTATGAATTATGAAACACATGCATGTTTTAATCAGAATATATTTTACTCGAAGGAATTAACACCTATAAGAGAGAAAATAATTTTTACTCTAAAAAATAACAACTTTGTGAAGTGGGTTTGTCAAAATGACGATGATAATCTCTCTTGTGTTCACTATTATAGGAAAGAAAAGAAGAAAATACCGACCAGCATGAGAACTGCTGTGTGGCGAACCTATTTTGGAGAAGATGAGAGCGGCGAATGCCCAATTTCATATTGCAAACGAACGATTAGTCGAAAGGGTGTTCCTGGTATGCATTGTGGACACATTATTAGTGAAAAAAATGGTGGTGTTACAAACACCAGCAATTTGCGTCCTATTTGTAGTAGATGTAATTGCGAAATGGGCGATATGAATTGGGAATTATTTGACAAGAAGTCCTTTGATACGCGGACGTTGGAGTGATGTAGGTTATTAAGTTAGCGGATTTGTGGACGGTTTTGATGATTGTAACGGTACCTGTTGATTTTAATGGCTTTTTGCTTGGTATTGTAATGCTTGTTGGCAACCACTTGTTTCAATCTGAAATCTCTCTTTAGAGTCTTCGGTGTGGTTTCATTACTATGAATATGATAGCTTGACATATTCACATAAGTCTTGTCTTGGTTGGACATCATAATGTTGATAAGCGCGATGAGATTGGTAGTCTTCATTGTTTTCGAGTTTGTATGTGATCATTCATGCTGACATTTTCATTTCAATTTTTTTGAAAATTTTAGTTTCTAGAAACTATGTATAATATTTTTGTAAATTTGAATAATAATATGAATATCTTTTAATAGTAAATAGCATAATGCCTGGACGAAATAGCGATAAGGAAATCACATTTACTGACTATCCCGAATTTCGACCCAATTTGAGTCCAAAGGAAATGTTTAGTGCTGGAAGCTTTGGAGGCACATATTGGCGACCTATTTACTCAAGCGTAACCGGGAAAAAATACAATAATCCCCACTTAAAGTATCCCAAATCGTGGTGGAGTGGTTTACCTGATAATTTTCTTGTTACTAAATGGGAAGATTACGATAAGAACATCAACACGTACAATGTAAAGGTTGGTACAACGTTGGAATTTTGGGAGTCAAAGGATTGGATTGATGCTTCCCATCCGTATGGCTGGGTTCAATGGTATTGTGATTTTTATTTGGGCGAGAGATCACATGACGATGAACGACAAATAAAACGTTGGGTGCAAACCGCAGGTCCAAATAGTCGTTTTCGTAAACAGTTAATCAATATGATTAAGGACAAAAAAACAAAGTATGATGACATAATGGTTAGCCCAAAGATTAGACAAACGTTACAGCATTGGGGATATCGTTTGACTGAAAAGGATTTGCTTTGAACTAGTTGAACGTTTTTATGTAAGCAATAAGGTCTTTTCTCTCTTGAGGTTTTTTTATTCCAGCAAATACCATCTTTGTACCTTTTATATATTTATTTGGAGCAAGCAAATAATCAAACACATTTTTTTCATTCCATTCCACCTTCGATTCCTTGTTAGCTTTTGAGAATGAATAGCCGGGTGTGGTTCCAGCTACACGTCCAATCAACCCAAACAAATTCGGTCCTTGTTTATGTGCTTCGCCTTGATTTATTGTATGGCATTGAGAACATTTAGTTTTGAATATTTTTGCACCTTTTTTTTCAGACATATGTTTTAAAGTTATTATTATCTTTTATATTTATCGCGTTTAAGTGTTCTCCTATAATTATTACGCTTCGTTCCCTTATGCTTCGTTCCCTTATGCTTCGTTCCCTTATGCTTCG
>CESM01002594.1_pt1 | contig 10335 bp, 5 predicted proteins | sample 361421 | NCBI WGS metagenome assembly CESM01 (sample SAMEA2622219, study PRJEB7988) | marine metagenome | isolation source: saline water (ENVO:00002010), including | reverse complement strand
CCTGTATTGACTCCTTTTACTACGGCTCCAAATATCACAGGTCTTACATCTTTCAAACTAGGATCAACGTCGATGGAAATCTCACCATCATTTACTTCTATAGATGGTTTTTGTAATTGGTCATATAGGAATGCTCTGGCAGCTCTTGCCATTGTTTCGTGGCTGAGGAGATCTGGTCGGTCTGGAAAAACTTCTATCTCAATATTTTCTTCATCAGAGCCCTCTACTACACATCCTATTTGTGATAGTTTTTGTAACCAGTCTTCCGAGGAATAATGTGAATCATGCATTGACAGAATTTCTTCTAACAATTCATGACTGAGACTTATTGTAGGCAATTAATCACCTCAGTTTTTCAACCACATTGGCAATGGTCTATCGTAACCTATCAATCTCAGTCCCGAGATTGCTGCCGTATCTTGATCCATAGCACGAAGATTACTTCTATTAATTTCCAATAAATCTCTTGCTCCAAGTTCTCTCATCCATCCGCGGATAGTCAAATTCAATATTTTTAGCGATGATTCAAAGTTTTCATCAGGAGCAGGGGAAATAATTGCTGTACAACCAGCACCTCGTGCTATTAACAAATCTTCAGCACTAGGGGTGTCCTGCATTTGAATCATTATTGTACGACCTTGTGATGACAAATTCATAGCACGAGATACTAAACCGATCCGAGGTAGAGCTGATGCGGCTCGGCTTCCTCCAGGCATAGAAATATCTACAATTGCTCCATCTAGATCCAAATCAACTACTAGTCGGAATAATCTTTCAACACGAGATAATCCTCCTCTTATGAATACAAGTGAATCATCCCTCATACGACTGTATAGGGAAACTAATGTGGCTTCAATTTCGGCATCATTAAGTTCAGGTAGGTCAATAAGATCTAAGACAACCCCGCTACAATTTCCGATTAAATTAGAAACTCCTATCATGTTGCCTTCTCCAATGAGAAGTAAATCATTAGTTCTGGGATTCGTTTTTACTAATCCCGGTTGTTCATTTACAAAATGTCCTTCTTGTGAATCCATATCTTTGCAATTAATAATCCAAGGTATAGGAAGTAATAAGCCATTTTCATCAGATCCAGCAGGTAATATTGTGGTCTTTGTTTCTAAAGTGGCTGAACTATCTAGTCTTTCTGTAGAAGTAGGTACAAGAGAAATATTCCCAAAACCTTCAATTATTGAATATTGAGGTTTTTCTTCCACATATAGATTGTCACTAGATGGTATAATTACTAGAGCGTCAGAATCAATTTGAAAACCCTGTGGCTCTAATAGATTAGATAGTTCTTCAATTTCTTCTGAGTTGATATTACGCATTATGGCACCGTGCCCTGGCGTTGAACAGTTTCCAGCTACAATTATTTTTCCGCCCCTCATTCCATATCCGGGTTCTTGACCAAGATTTCCTAGGATAATTATAGTCCCTCCTTCCATTCTAGCGCCGCACTTAGATTTAGCATGACCACGGACGATTATACTGCCACCTCGTAAACCGGCACCAGTTTCTCCACCAGTAGAACCCTGTACTACTATTTCTCCTCCAGACATATGGTATCCTACTCGGTCACCAGCATCTCTTTCCACAGTAATCCTACCATTCTCTTGAAATGCACCTAGCATTGAAGTACAACTTCCTTGAAGGGTAAATGTTCCGCCTTGATTCATTGCTCCAGCACATTCGCCTAATTCTCCCAGAAGGAGAACTCTGGATTTATCAGGGAGATGAGTGATTACACCGATTTCCCCATTTTTAGGTTTTTCATCACCTTGTTTGCCCCATCCAATTCGTACTAACAGATCTCTTTCAAGAGCCTGATCTAGCATTTTGTCTAGATCTCGATTCAGTTTAACACTCTTTCCCGTGACCTCGCGCATGGTGTCCCCTACCATTAGAGGCGGTGCCGATGGTCTTCATTTTGACGGGTCTTCAAACTCTTCTCGACGCTGTTGATTTAGGTGTTCTCAGAGGCCATAAAGACTTATTCAGAGAGAGGATTATTCATAGAGGGCCTTCTGGAGCAATATAATGTCTAGAGGGCATGCGGTGTAATCATGGATAAGATTAAGGTTGCAATAAATGGATTTGGAACGATAGGTAAGAGAGTAGCTGATGCTGTAGATGCACAAGACGATATGGAGATTATTGGCGTAACTAAAACAGGTCCCTCTTTTGGTTGTGATTTAGCCGTTAAGAAGGGTTTTCCACTTTACTGTACATTTGATGACCCTGATAGGATCTCGTCCTTTAAAGAAAAGGGATATGATTGTCAAGGCGGTTTATCTGATCTACTGAGTGTTGCCGATATTGTCGTAGATTGTGCTCCTGGTAAAATGGGTGCTGATAATATTGCAAAATATAAGGCAGCGGGAATAAAACATATGTTTCAAGGAGGTGAAAATCATTCACTAACAGGTCTTTCTTACACATCAAGTGCAAATCATATTGAGAATCTAAATGCTGCAGGAACTCGTGTTGTTTCTTGTAACACAACAGGCCTTTCTAGAACTCTTATACCACTGTATGAACACTGTAAATCTCTCAAGGTCGAATGTACAATGATACGTAGAGCTGCAGATCCAGGGGACTCTAAAAAAGGTCCTATAAATGCAATCAAGCCGGTTCTCAAGGTCCCAAGCCATCACGGTCCCGACGTAATGACAGTGAAACCCGAGATAGAAATTAACTCACTTGCAGTAGCAGTGCCTACAACAATAATGCATGTCCACTCAATTATTGCAGATCTTCCTGAAGGACATGGATTATCGACCCAATCGATAATCGAGATGTGGAAAGAACAACCACGTGTAATCGTAATGAATGGTGTCGAGAATCGAATAACAACTACTGCTGAAGTTATGGAAATGGCTAGAGACATAGGTCGAAAGTGGGGCGATTTGCACGAAATATTTGTTTGGGAAGATGGTGTTAAATTAGTAAATAATCGGTTATATTATTTCCAAGCAATACACCAAGAAAGTGATGTTATACCTGAGAATGTTGATTGTATTAGGGCTTTAATGGGCACTGAATCAGACTGGCGTTCTTCAGTTGCTAAAACAGATGAAGCGATTTCAAGATATTATGGCTTATAGACCACTAAAAACAACTATTTTTATGCCTTTTCTCCTAATTTTTCCATAAAACAAAACAAATTGACCTATGGTCAAGTAGCATCAACTGTCAAAAGGTCCATAATTGTCCGAGTGAAACATGGATGGGCGGCGATTTGCAGTCACAAGTATTATTCTGCTTATCCTTAGCGGTTTTTCAAGTGGCATAGTTGCTGCCTCGAATTCAGACACATTTCAGTCATCCATTGAGGGGTCAGAAAAAATAATATCTAGTCTAGATGATTTTTATGCATCATCTTATCCACTGCGTGATTCGAGTGGTATTATCCATTCGCCATACGGTTCATTTGACCCTCTCCACCAGCCAATTCCGATTGGTCCCGAAAGCCTCTATGATCCAATGGCTCTTGAAAGAACAGGATTTCTATTGATACAGTCTAATTCTGCAAACCTTAATCCAATCTTATCATTGGTATCTGAAATGGGTTTATCCTTTGTAGATTATATTCCTGATGATGCAATTATAGTCCAGATACCCAGTCATATTAACACTCAAACTATCTTGAATTCTTTAGAATCTTCAGAAGATATTAGGTGGTTTGGCGAACTACCTATTGCATGGCGTGTTTCTTCAGAAATTGCAAAATTTGCGGGCAGAGCAGCCACTGTTGACCTCGACATTATTCCTGTAGAGGGGCTTAGTGATACTGAATTAGGTGATTTAGCATCTGATCTCTACCTGATCTCAGATAAAGTTCCAATAGATAGGATATGTGATTCACACTTATGCCAACCACGTTCAGTAAATGCAATTTGGATACCAATTCTTGCAATGGATGGAAGGATTCTACACATACAAGAAGCCTCACGAATCACTATTCATAATTCCAATGCTGCTGGAATATCGGGAGTGACTCAGGCTTTCATAGACTCGGCCAATACACTCAATGGCTCAGGTGAGGTCATTGCAATAAGTGATACTGGAATAGATCCAGATCATGGAGACTTTGATGGCCGAATTCGTGCTATTTACAATCAATTTGGTCCTGATAATTCTGCTGCAGATATGAATTCAGGTCATGGGACTCATGTTGCTGCAACAATTCTAGGAGATGGTACAGGTGATTCGACAACATTGGGTATGGTGCCTGCAGCAACATTTCACTTCTATCAATTAGAAGTTGATTCCTCAGGAATACTTGCCCGTTGGGGTTCTCTGTATGATATGTTTGAACATGCTTGGGATAACTCAGCGCGTATCCAAACTAATTCATGGGGTAATGAGAATCTAGTCGGGCAATATTCTGGTGATTCACGTTCTGCAGATCAATTCATTGTTGATAATCCAAAATTCCTAGTCCTTTTTTCATCAGGTGAGTTGGGTGAAGATGGTGTGAGTACAGTAACTCCTCCCGGTACTGCCAAAAACGTTCTAACTATTGGTGCATCAACTACTGGCTCCATGGGTAGTTTGCCCGAAGGAGAGGTTGCTCCATTTTCATCATCTGGGGAAACCTTTGATGGACGTATCAAACCAGATCTAGTTGCTCCAGGGGTTTTGTTGTGCTCTGCTAGGGCCGAAGAGGCATCTAATTCACAGGGCATGGATTGCTCTGATTCCACTCACTCAGATGGCGAGACTCCTCTATATGTTGCAATGAATGGTAGTTCAATGGCTACTGCAGTAGCTGCAGGAGGAGCAACTCAAGTTAGGCAACACTTGCGTGAAGTGGCAGGAATTTCCGAACCAAGGTCCGATTTGATCAAGGCATTGCTTATCAATGGTGCTCAAGATATTGGAACTCTTAATATCCCTAATGGTCAAGAGGGATGGGGTCAGATTGATGTTGCTAATTCTATTTCTCCTATGGATGGAATTACTCCTCTAGACTTACTTTATGATGATTCACAAGTTTTAGAACCTGGTCATTCATTTGTCTATACTTTTTCTGTAAACGATAACAACCCGTTTGATATAACTCTGAATTGGGTAGATCGCGAGGCTTCGTCAATATCCAATCAGACGGCTACAAAATTAGTTAATGACCTCGATCTTGTTGTAACCTCTCCTGATGGATCTCAATATTTAGGCAATCATTTCTCAAATGGAGAATCAATTAGTGGCGGCGTCATGGATTCCAAAAACAATGTCGAGAGAGTAAAGATACTCACTCCTCAGATAGGCACTTGGTCTGTAAAGGTGGGCCACTCTGGTGGCTTCACTCAAGGATTTGCTTTGGTAACTAGCGGCTCAATTAGTGAAATCAGCGTCGCCGACTTATCAGTTTTTGAAGGCTCTTTGTCTAGTTCTGTTGGAAATCCTCTACAAGGGGATCTAGTTCTTATTGAGGCGACATGGAGAAATCAAGCATTACTAGGGACTGGGGCATATTCTGTGGAGGTCAAGGACTTAACGGAGAATAGTATTCTCTATACCTCTCAACAAGGAAATCTACAGGGCGGAACTACGACCTCGATAGTATTCCCTCATTCATTCCAGACAACTGGTGATCATGTTCTTGAAGTCGTTCTTGATACGGAGAATTCAGTTTCTGAATTAAATGATGAAATTAATGGAATCGATAATAATCGTTATGAGATGACTATAGAAGTTAGTCAAATTGGAGTGCGGATAACTCCTTTGATGGAAGATGGTACAATTCCTGTAACTAATTCAGAATTAGAGGAAGCGTCATCTAGAACCTTAGATCCTCGAACTGGTGGTCTAGTAAGCTATGAATTTGAATTAAGAAACGAAGGCACCTCACAAGTAAGTGTAGGTCTTAGTGTAACTCCTATGCAATTTGTAGATGAGCAAGGAATCCTACAGGCTCCTGATGATGAATGGTGGAAATTATTGAACGAAACAGGACCCTGGGAATTAGCACCTTCTGGAGAAACTGGCGATTCTGCAATAGTAACTCTGAATCTTGAAGATGTAGATGTAGATCTTACAGATCCCTCTGGTGCAAGATATGCTATTCCTGGTACTTTTGTTAATGATCTAAATCTCTTCGATAGGAATGCTCCAACAATATCTCATTCAATACGAATAACTACCACTGTTGAGAGAGTTGAGGGGTTATATACAATATTAGCAGGAACTGGTTCAGATTTAGGTGCGGAGCCTGGTAATTTTGCAAGTTACTCTCTTTCAATAAGAAATACAGGAAATGGCCCAACACAATATTCTGTACAATGTTCAAGTAGTTCTAATTGGATAATTAACATAGGTTCTAGCCAATCAAATTCCGTAATTCTTGATCCTCTTAGTAGGCTACAATTCCTTCCTCTTCCGATACATGTTCTTGTCCCTCCTGTGAATCAAGGAGTCCCTGCTGCTGGGGTCACAGAAGAGGTCACATGTGTAACGACTTCAATTCAAGATTCTACCGTTACTACTAGTGAAATGGCGATTGTAAATGTCTTTGCGAATGATGATTTCTCGGTAGATATTCTAAATTCATTAGGTGAGCCATTAGGCGCATTAGCATTGGCTGAAGATCGCCCTGCTTTGAATGGCGATCTTATGGAAACTTCTGTTATTGTTTCAAATGATGGTAACATCGATATGGATTTCGAAATCACTGCAAGTTCGTCTTTGAATACTTGGAATACTCAGATAGTGTTTGGGGAGGAAGTTTCAAACAATAATAAATTATTATTCTCAATTAATGCTGGGGGTAGTGTTAATCTAATCATTCAGATGATAGTCCCTCTGAATGCCGAAATGGGTACTAAGAATACATTAACCATACGAACTTCAATGATTGATGGAGTTATGGTGACTAATGGGACGAGATTTATTGTCCAAGAGGTTGCTGCTTTGGAGACTTCAGAAGGGGGCGTCATTCCAGTCTCTCTTGGGAGAACTGGCACTGCTGATATTACTGTTCGTAATTCAGGAAATGTTCCTCTGTATATGCAATGGACAATTGGTAGTCTGCCAGAAGGATGGGTTGGAGGTTTCCAATCTATAATACCAACTCAGATGGAGATGAATAGAGAAGCGATTGTTACGGTAGGACTCAATCTTCCAGCAAACCTTCCAGTAGGGATTCTTGATCAACAAGTTTCCATTATACTTGAAGCTACAACCCCTGGAGGGGATTCTGTTGTACATACCTATCTACTTTATGTGGAGGTTGTGGCTTCAGTATGGGTCGGTTTGACCTCAGACCCTATATTCATGAATGATGTAGGTTCTAATTCCGATGCCGAATTTAGTGTGATTGTTACAAATCTTGGAAATATGCCTAGCGGATTCACATTCGAAGCAGACCCCGTCGAGGATTGGGATATTTCTGTATCAGTTGAATCAATAGACTCAGTTTCAGCTGGAGATTCAGTTGAATTAAGTGTTAGCGCTTCACCTTCTTCTTCTGCGAATCATGGAGTGAATTCATTCACACTATATTCTAATTCTACTGAAGGAAATGATGATGCATCACTTACTGATGGGGCGATAGTTCTGGAAATATCTCGTGCTAGGGATGATTCATGTAGTGGATTTGGCTGTCTACTTGTTAGTCTTGGGATGCCAAAGTGGACATTGGCAATAGTCTTCCTTGTTGTTGTTGCTGGCCTTGGTGTTGCACTAATTAGGATGAGGAAGGAAGGCATCCAATCCCTTAATCCAGAGGAGGAATTAATTCCAATTGGGTCAGCTCTTCATTCAGGTTCTCAGAGTGACCGAAGAGCACTAGCACTTGATACCGGATCAGCCGGAGAGGCTCTCAGTTCATCAATTTCTGAAGATGAAATTTCCTCAGCCATTTCAAGTTCTTTACCTTCTCTATCGCAACCTGACGTCCCCTCTGGTGCTATGCCTCTTCCTCTCAGTGGTTTACCTGATGGGTGGACAATGGAGCAATGGGTAGAGTACGGTCACCTCTGGTATGAGAAGAATCGATGATATTATATTCCAACTTCATACAATATCTGGCATAATTATCTTTGTGAATTAGTTGTGTTACATCGTCTGCCTTAAGACTAGAATACCACTCGTACTATTCATGAGCGGTTCAATTGTTCTATTTGGCCCTCCCGGTGCGGGTAAAGGAACTCAGGCAGGACGAATTGTGAAGATGACTGGAAAACCACAAGTTTCCACAGGAGATATGCTCAGGGCCGCCGTTAGTAATGGCTCTCAGTTAGGCAAAGAAGCGAAGGAATATATGGACGCGGGTCTTCTAGTGCCAGATTCGATAATAATTGGACTTATTGTCGAGCGCCTTGAGGAGTCTGATGCAATTTCAGGAGTTCTTTTTGATGGTTTTCCAAGAACAATTCCTCAGGCTGAGGCTCTAGAATCGGTAGCCAAAGTAGTTGCAGTGGTTTCTATAGAAGTTCCCGATGATGCTATAATTAGTCGTATAGTAGGTAGAAGGATGGATCCTCAAACTGGTGATATATATCACGTACAATTCAATCCTCCTCCTCCCGAAATAGAAGAAAGATTAGTTCAAAGAAAGGATGACACTGAAGATACTGTTAGAGCCAGACTTCTAGCTTATCACGAACAGACAGCACCTTTAGCAGATTGGTATTCGGAGAAGGGCTTATTGTTTCCAGTAAACGGTAATGGTAGTATAGAGGATGTTGCAGAATCAATAAGTAATTCACTTGGTGATATTTGAGGCGTTATTTGATGAAGAGACAAAATCATGCTTCCAATAAAAAATCTAGGAGAAGATCTGCAGAGGGTGCAATTTCTCATCTCAGAAGCGTTATTGAGAATAATTTATTTATTGACAAACAACTTTCCAATTCTGCTGCAAATCAACTTAAAGCGATAAGTAAAAGACATTCTATTTCATTAGATTCTGACCTCAATTATCTGATATGTAGGAAATGTTCGAATTCATTAATCCCCGGTTCAAGTTCTAGGGTTAGAATCAATAAGGGCATGTTCAGGATAACTTGTACCAAATGCGGCAATATACGTCGAAAACCCATCTCTAGGAGCGAAAAAAATGACTAAAATACCACCACATATCCGTAAATTAGCAACTGATAGAGAGATGCAAGTTTCTGTAAGGGTAGGTAAGAATGGATTGACTGGCTCATTGGTCGATGAGATGGAATCTCAATTAGTTAAGAATCAATTTGTCAAAGTAAAAGCCAACAGAGGGGTTGTCGAAGGTTCTTCGGAGCGTGAAGAATTATTCAATAAGATAGCCCTTTTATCGAAATCAACATTGGTGATTATGCGTGGTAATGTTGCTGTTTTTTGGCGCTCAAATTGAATTATTTGATGACCTTTTTCCGACGCATTCAAAGACTATACTAACTAGCCACTGACATGGAAGCATGTGTTGCTACAAGGACTGCAAGAAGACTCTTGTTTCAGGCGGCGTCTTTACTTTCCATTCTATATCTAGCAAATCCCGTTATGGGGGCGTCGAGTTCATCGTCTTCATCTTGGAAGGCTGCCGAGATGCCTAGTTGGGCTGTTACTGTAGCTATCATTATTTTAGTAGCAGTTTATGCATTAATTGTCTTTGAATGGGTTCACAGAGCACTAGCTGCAGCCTTAGGGGGTATTGCAACAGTTACTGCACTCCATGTTGCCACATACTATTCACCGGAAAAAAGTACGTTATTAGACGGTGAAAAGTTACTCGGTCCTGATTTAATGACTATTATGACATGGATTGATTGGGAAACAATAGGACTTCTAATAGGCATGATGGTCATGGTTGATATTCTCTCGAAAACAGGCCTATTTGAGTGGGCTGCTGTCCAGGCATATGCTCGCAGCGGAGGTTCGATATGGAGATTGACATTTATCCTATGTGTCATCACTGCCGTATTCTCAGCATTACTTGATAATGTGACTACTATTTTGTTGATAGTTCCTGTGACGATACAAATTTGTAAGGTGTTAGATTTAGAACCTATTCCGTTAATTATAGCGGAAGTCATGTTCTCCAATATTGGGGGGGCAGCAACTCAGATTGGAGATCCTCCAAACATTATTATTGGTGCACAATTATCCAGTCAAAGCCTCAGTGGGACTGTATTAGAAGCAGAGAGTATTGGTTTTATTGATTTCATCATCCATGTTGCTCCAGCAGTATTGATTGCGATGGTGCCTGCATTCTGGTTATTGAGAATCATTGAGAAACCAGGGCTATCTGGATACAGGAGAAGAAATGTCGACTTACTAAAACTTCAATACGGTATCAAAGACGTTGAACTACTTAAGAAATCAGGTGCTATTTTGATAATAGTAATTTTACTCTTC
>CESM01064164.1_pt1 | contig 10348 bp, 8 predicted proteins | sample 361421 | NCBI WGS metagenome assembly CESM01 (sample SAMEA2622219, study PRJEB7988) | marine metagenome | isolation source: saline water (ENVO:00002010), including | reverse complement strand
CATAACATTTGAAATTTATTTTTTTTCCTCTTTTCTCAAAAAAATAAATTTCTAGATTAAACAAACACTCATGGATTATGACGAAGACGATGATGATAATATGTCTACAATATATGCAATTGCCGCGATAGTTCTAATTATAGGAATTGCGATGCTTGTGGTAGCTTCAATTTACACTGCTAAGTTAAAGGGCAAAGGTTGGCGCTATCCAACGTCGATTGTAAGCACTGTGTTTACAGTTTTTATACCCTTGCTTGGGATAGTCCCCCCAATTTTATACAAAACCGCTTAATAAATACGTAACCCCGCGAGATTTTTTTTTGTATGGTTTTTTACTCAAAAGGGGAAGAGGAAGCCGCAATCAAAGATTCACGCCGAAAGGGACTACTCGACGCGCGCCCGCTTCGGCGGGGCCGACCGGAGCCTTTCGTTTTCTTCTTTTAGCTTTCTATGCTCAGTCTGCAGCCGTAGAAGCTCCCTTTGCCTCCTATTAATATCTTGAATATACTTTGAAGCTTGAACTTTATAATCCGGCCGTCTTAATCCAATCTTTTGAAGTTGCCATTCCAATACTTTGTCATTTGTACCATTGAGCACCTTCTCTGACCAGAGACGCGCTTGAACAAAATCTTTGTGTGTTAAAAAAATTCCGGCAAGTGTGATAGCGCCGAAGTCTGATCCTAGCGTCGCAGCTTGAGTAATATGTACAAGTGCGCACTTGTATTGAGGGTAGCAAGCGTCACCATACATCGCCATACCGTGTATGTTGCCGGCATCTGCGCTGCGCTTAAACCATTCAAGAGCTTTTTCCATGTTTTTTTTAAAATAAACCCCACGACAAAAAGAAACGCCGAGCAAATACATGGCATTGTCATCGCCAGCTTCTGCCTTGTTTAACAATTCTTGGCTGACTGCTTCATAATGTAAGTCAGCCAAGAAGGTCTTCGTGAGTTCAACCACAGCGGCCGCCACAGCTCTGTCAGCCCTATATCGATCAATAATATTGGCCTCAGCTAGCTCAATTGACTGGTCAAAGTCATTGTCGTTTATTACCGTGGGTCCATAATATTTTCGAATATCCTCTTGTTTGTAAGGTTTTACTTGAAGAATGCGTATTTCAGTGCTAAATGCATGAGAACTTGGATCCACCCAGATGTAATTAAAATGAATACTAAATGTAATTTTTAAATCAGGCATAACAATGTGAGAATCGGAAGCGTCAATCTTTAATTTAACTGTCGTATAATCACGACCATTAGATGATACCTTCTCGCAAATCTTTCGTTGATTGTCTTTGATCTGATCGTTTGTAAATTCCTCCGAAAACAAAATCAGTTTTTTAATTTGAACTATTTGCAAAACTTTTTCATCTACCTCGCGAAAAAACGGAACATATTCTGAAGGCACTTCTACTGTTATTGGAACTTTTTTATTTTTTTCTTTGCCCTTCTCTTTTATACGAAAAGGCAGCGAAAAATGATTTTGACTGTAGAGGCGACGCTTCTCAGGATCATAATCACCACCAAACGTCACGTGTGTATATCCACTCCTACGTCGATACACTTGACATGCCGGTTGGTTACGCCAATCCACTGTTCCCACTCGTCTTGAACCACTAATAGTGTTCATCAGTTGAAATTTGAATATTTGTGTGAACAACTAAATATTGGGTGGAGAAAATTTAATTTTATCTTGTGTTTTGGAGAAAGAAACAAAGAAATCAAGCTATTGTAAATTAAATTTCAATTGTCATGGCCCCGGCCCCGCGCTGGTTAACTGATATTTTTTTTAAAGATATTATCAAATTCGCCATTGACAACGAAGTATCAATAAACGATGATAAAGTTATTGATTATATTCTTCAAAAACGAAACCAAAATGAAAAACAACCATTCAAAAAGATATCATATACATCTTGGCTGAGTTACGTTGGGACCTTAATAACTACAAAGCCTGAATTAAAAGAATTACTGCGCAAAAACATGAAACTGTTGCTTCGCATTAAGGATGATCAAATCCAAAAAATACAAGAGCATACTTTTCTTACTTTCACGGACATGGTTGATCAGTTGTTTGGTGGTGACTTCAATTTAAATCCCTGCGCTCGCATATTTTTTGCAATTGCAAACGAAAAAACATCACGACAAAAAGAATTAGAGTACGTACGTGATCGCGAAGAGCTTCCAGTTGAAACTTTTATTGAAATAAAAAAAGATATAGATTTTGATGAACCTATTTCGATACTATTGACAGAGTTTTGTGAAAGACTTGGATGTGTGGATGATTTTGAAGTTTACGCTGTGTTTGATAAAAACTGCAAATACAAAAAATGTGACCCGCAGCTGCCAGGAATTACAATTATTCATGTTTATACAAATCCGATGACAAACCAAAAATTTGTAAAACCGATTTCTCGTAACAAGGCTTGGGGAAGTGAATTTTTCAAACATTCAATTAAATTTAGAAATATAAATGAAGACAACTTGTTGCAACGCAAGTTGTCTTGTTTACAAAAACATGCTGTAAATTGTGATGAACCTACAAGACTTGCCTTGAATGAACTTGTTCAATTGAAAACACCATATATTCAACCTAGACAAAAGAAACGTAGAGTTGTTACAAATATTGAATTAGATCCAAAACGCGATGTGGAGTTTAGATTGGTACAGCAAGGGAACTATGACAATTTAGAACAAGGAAAAAACGGGGAATACTTATATATTTCAAATAACTCAACTTTTGTAATTATGAATTATTTTGATCAGGAACCTCCTAAAAAATTGCTATTTTGCGATGTTGAGAGCCTGCATATTGCTAATAAATGTAAAGTTAGCAGGGGAACTGAAGTATATGACCATGGTAAATATGATAATGATGACTACAAACGCATAGTTTTTAACTACCAAAATTCAAGATTTGTTCCTGCAAGACTTTGTCTATTTACTTTTGTGGGAAATCCTCCTGACTTCAAGAATTATAGCGCAGACCATATAAAGCCACATGAAAAATGTAATAACTATATTCACGTTGAAAATGGGCAAGTTATGCCCTGTCATGAGAAAACTAATCTACGCTGGGCTTCAACTTACACTCAGAATAACAACAAATCTAGAAACGAAGTCCCAGACGAGTTTAAAGATCCACTACAAGAAGAAGATGATCGACTGAATTTAACTGAAGAACAAGAACACGAGTTACTTTCTAATATACCAAATACAATCCGCCAAAAAATCGAAAGATTAATCCCTAAATATTACAGGGCTATTTTACAATTTTTAAACGGAAAGAAATTATCTGAAGATGATTATAAAAAAGTTGTTGAATCGTTACCCTGCGTTCTAAATTTTGATGACATATCGCGGAATGTTTGGAAACTTTACATTTTTGAGAAAGTCGAAAACTTAAGTCTAGAAGAAGATACGCAGAACATTATTAATTACCTTCAAAGAAAATATACCACATTAGAATGCAAGATGCAAGTAGTGTATTTAAAAATGAAAGCATTTCAAAATAATATTGTTAGGGAGTAAGATATGACTAGTTACAAAATAGTCATACCTACGTACGAAAGAACCAAAGTCTTGATTAAAAAAACTTTAAAAGTTCTGGAAGACAGCAAGATCGATCCACGACTTGTTTACATATTTGTAGATGACAAGGCGCAAAAAATAAAATATGAGCAGGCCCTTGAAAACAATAAATACAATAGAAATATTATTATTGGAAAAAAGGGATTGACTAACATAAGCAATTTTATAGTGGATTATTTTCCAACCGGGGAACGCTTAGTAGCCATGGACGACGACATTACCGGACTCTATAAGCTCGACAACCAAAATAAGCTAAAAAGAGTAAACAATTTTAAACAAATATTGCACAAGGGATTTAAACTCCTTGAAGAAAAAAAACTACAACTATTCGGGTTTTATCCGGTGGCGAACGCTTATTTCATGCAGACTAAGAAAGTCCAACCTGGTGGTATAAATACCGGCTTGTCTTTCATTTATGGCGCTTTCTACGGGTTCATAAATGACAAAAGTTTACGATTTTATAAGTCGACCCAATATAAAAATGACTATCATTACAGCATTCTATCATACTTAAAATACGGAGGAGTACTTAGATTTGATAAATTGACATTCAAATCCACGATATATGCAAAAGGTGGTAATAACGCAGCGGGACGAACCATTGAAAAAGAAAATGAATGCGCCGCGAGGCTGCAAAAGAAATATCCAGATTTGGTAACGTTTCACACTAAAAAAGACGGAAGAAATCAGATAAAATTTCTTAAACAGACTCATAGTTCGTAAAGCTCTATTCTATATTTCATCGGATCAATTTCATTTTTATCAATAACTTTATTAAGTGGCAGCATAGGTCCCGTTTGCGGATTGGAATAGACGTCATCAACTGTAAAATAAGGCCGATTAGAGGCGTCGTCTACTACATTAATAGATGCAAGTTCTAAATGGTCTAAATTGTTACCAGTAGGTCTGTGAATTATTATTGATGAGGGCGCGTCGTATGGAATTTTAATTTGAGTCATTGACGCATCCTCGAAATAGCTTACACCCTCTCTATACTCTTGCATTCTCTGTTCATAAAATTGTATTCTTTTTATTTTTTTTTGTATAGGATCTTTGAAAATAATTCTATAATATTTATATGATTTTTGGTTGGTTGTTTCCCACGTATCAGATCCATTGATCCAATTTATTTGAGAATTTGTTGTTATTAAAGATATGACATCGTTAGAGCTAAATGAGCTTTCGTTACTACCCTGCAAAACCCACCTACTTGGAAGATTGACCGGATCATCTTGGTCAATAGTAATTTTGTAGGATTTGAGCATTACTGAATATGGATATTCTATCGTAAAATTTTTCGTGGGCAAATTTTCATCAGAATCATTTAAAAATTTAAAAAGATTATCATCAACATCACCACTAAGTACAGGAGTCAGATTATAGGTAAACATAAAATCGCGATTGAAAATGTTTTTTGTCACTGTCTCTGAATTTGTTGAGAAAGGAAATGACGGATTTTCATTTACGACATGTGAGTAAATAGCAAATTGCAATTTAGGCTCTTCAAAAGTAAATTGGTAGGTAGCCCCCCGGACAAAAATTTGACTCTGCTCGTCAACAATACTTAATTTTTGCTCATCTTGGTATATTCTTAAAGAGTCGTCATAATACAATCCAACAGGTTCAAAATCAATCAAGTCTTCAGATCCCTGAATCCAGCCTTCAGAATTTGGTGAATTTCTTACTTGCAAACCCGGAGAAACGCAATTGCCGTTTTCGTCGATGAGTTGAATGACTACGCGAACGCCGACTATACTTCCATGTTCGTCTTTGGTAAATTCTTCAATATTGTCGTCTGAATCAATGCTTGGATTAAATTTGCGCAAGGACAAGTTTGAAGCCGATGGATTTTTCTGTGACACCAAATCTCCGTGGGTTTCCTGTATCGCAGCAAATATTGGGCGGTCTGCCTGCATGAATCCACCTAATTGTGAAACGAACCCAAGCTCGTCATTTGGGTTCGTTTTAATTTCGATAACGGCGAAATGGGCCTGTTTGCTATCGCTATCTATTTTTTCGCGTGGTGTAATCAAAATGCTTCCGCAAATTTTTGCAACATCTTCAACCCCATAATAATAAGTTCCTACAGTGTTAAACGTGTACGTGGGGCTCGTATCGCCACCATCGCTGTCAAGCATCGAACGAATGTCTTGAGCGGTACCCAAATAAAAGTTATTGTAAACGAAAAATACGACAGTATCGCCGTCGTAGAACTGCAACTGCGTCGAATCAGTATAATCTTCTAAATTTTGGATTTGCGTTGTGAATTCTAAAACGCCAGACCGGTCCTTACCATACACTCGTGCGTTTTCAAACGATAGATAGTCAATATATATATAAAACGTTTTTGGTGTTTCAATGCAATACGTAACTTCGTCTTCTCGGTTTTCGTCCGTTACTACATACTCAAAATTTGGCTCAAAATTATTTAGAATCGTTAGCTGCGCGCCGACAGTTTCGTCGTAGGGGTTGTATGCGTTTTCTAGAAGGGCTTGTGGATAATTGTCAGAATCTTGATAAACATTTTCATTAAAAGAGCACGACTTGAAGACATAACTATCTACAACTGAAGATGGTTTAAATCTATATTGCTCGTTGGCCAAAAGGACTGGGTTGCAGCTCCCGTCATCAAAACAGTGTATGGAATCATATCTAGATTTTTCGTTAGGATTTGTGCATCCGACGTCTTGACAACATAATTGTTCGACATTAAAGACATTTTGAGCTTGACTTTGTCTTGCACAGCCTGGGTTAATTGTCTGTTCCACGTTTTGTGAATTCTTGCAAAATTCGTAATAAGTTATATCTGGATCGGTTACACCAGATGACTGCAAATTAAATATTATTTCCTCATTTTTTCGAATACAACCAGGTGGAGCATCATCGTATTCATTGATATCATTGCCATCAATTAAATTAAAATTTTCTATACAAAACGCCAAGTCTGTCAGAGATTCTGCGTTGTTGATTTTTTCAGTATCTCCTGGGCATTGCTGTCCAAAAACTACCCAAATTCCATTGATATCCTCGATTGCTTCATTTTTCGGACGGAATAATACTATTAATGACGCGATTACTACTAAAATTATTAGGACGACTGGTATCAAAATTATAATTAATCTCTTAGTCACCGGCATTTGTATTGCTTATTTTTTTTTTTGAATGATTCGTTGGCACATAAAAAAATAAACGCTAACGGTCTAATTTTTCAAATTGTCCAACTTGCCCAACGTTTTTGTGTATCTAAATAACGAGGGCGGGGGTGGCAGGAATCCATAGTCGGCTAAACGTTTTTGATGTTTGACATCAACGGGCGGTAACTTTTTTATTTTACGAAATGATGGAGGAGAAGATAAAGTTTTCTTGATCTGATTTTCCGGGGTTGCATAAGCTAAAAAATCGTCGTCGTCTTCCAAGCTGATTTTTTTTTTAGGCGTTTGAAACGGATGCAACGAACAGGTTTGCAAACGTTCTCGTAAAACCTTGGGCCTCATTTTTCGTTACTGATGTGGTGTTTGATCGTACAATAAGACAATGGGAGGAACGTCTTTATATTTCTCTCCAGGATGGATGATCGCAACCCCAAAAAGATTTTTTTTGTTTGGTATAATAAAATGCCTGCAAAACAAGTAATAAAAAAAACTTTACAAGCCTTGCCAAGTAAAACATCAAGAAGAAATTATTTAAAAACGTTAGGAATCAAGTTTAACGATAGTAAGTCCTCGTTTGAAAGCATTTCTGGGGGCGCCGCGGGTGACATAGATTTAGAAGACTTTATATGTCCCATCACTCAATGCATATTTATTCAACCAGTAGTTGCCGCAGATGGGTTTACTTATGAGAAAACTTCTTTAGACCGACTTGACATGTATCCTATACGAACATCAAGCGGCGTCGTTTTAACACATCGTAATTATGTCCCAAACATGATTGTGCGCAACGCTATACGACACTTAGTGTCACAAATGGCAAGAAATCCCGAAATAAAAAAATTCTTTGAAGAAAATTGGAATTTCGATCTTGCCAGAGAGCTAGGTATACCAATATTTACAGTTCCGGCTGTCATTGATTCCGGATCACCAGTCGCGCAAACACCTGCGCAGATTTATCGCGGTTTTACACCTGCACAAAGAGACTATGTTGACGCTTTGGTGGATCGCACACCTGCGCAGATTTATCGCGGTTTTACACCTGCACAAAGAGACGCTTATGTTGACGCTGCTTTGGATTCGCTTAACAACTCATCAAACGAAGACGACACACCGCCAGCCACACCGCCACCGCCAGACGACACACCGCCAGACACACCAACGCCTACACCTCGGGGAACGCCTACACCTCGGGAAACGCCTACACCTCGGGGAACGCCTACGACACCGCCGACACCAGGGCGCAGGCGGTGGCGTGTCAGACGAAATATTGACGCCGAGCTGGCCGAGATGACAAGGGCTGGGCCGCGTCGAACGCGTGGGAGGCGGGAGCAGGAGCTCCGCGAGCTCATTGCGCCGCGCTTTACGAGGTATTCGTGAACGTTTTTTGGCTCGGGCGCCATGACTCTTTTTAAGGAAATTTTATGAGTTTTAAATAAACAAATCTGGGTTAGTGTCCGTTATCGCAACGGGCAATTTTACCCAATTTTTTAAATTTCTTATAAATTTTTTTTTGCCTTGCGGGGTCATACGCCGTGGCACATTCTTAGTGTCATACCCCATCACACCCCCGAGCCTAGGCTCTAAACTATCGATAGCAATAATTAAGTTTTCAGACTGCTTAGCCCTAGTTTCGCTATATTCTAAGTCCTGTGCTTCATTGTCTAGTTTAAACAAATCCAGCAAGAATATTATACAATGAATTTTTACATTTAACACATGCAATTGGTGTTTTGTTTTTTTCAAATTAGTACCTAGATACTGATAAGTGGATATCGGGTTGCCGCGGTTGTAGCGTCTTGACCAAATGCTTCCCAAGTCGCCAAGGAAAAATTGGTTTCTAAATAATTCTTTTGTGCTGCATTGTTTTAAAACATATTCCTTACCTTTTTTTGTTTTTGTGTTTTTACTGATATTTTTTGTGGAACTCAAAACATTATCGGGCTTCAAGTCGTAATAATACATTCCATATCTCATCAAACACTGGATTTGTCGGATAACACTCAAGAAACATTGAATTTTTTGATTAGGCGTCAACTCTATTCTTCTGATGGGTACCATTAAAGGCATAATTGAAAAAATCTTTTTTTTTCCATTTGATAATGTGTGTACGTGTGATTTGATAGGAGTAACTCCGCAATCATAATTTTTTTCCCTGACGAGGATGTGTACTAATTTTTCTTCATTATTTGTACTATCGTATTTAGTAAAATTTTTTATAATAAGTTTATCGTTACTATCCTTATTAGACTGGTATACATGGACGGAACCATAACCCCCAGCACCGACGAAATTTTTTTTAATATACTTTTTGTTGTTAGCATAAAAGTAATCAGGAACGATTTGGTACTTGCCCACGAGTTGGCGTTTCTGAGCGATGTCCACGTATAGCTTTTGGACTTCCTTCTCGTATTTTGACGCCGGTCTTCGTCTCTCAAGCTTACTGAGCTTACGTTTGAGTTCTTTTAGCTCGCTTGTGACTTTCGACAGAATCTGTTTCGTCTTCTTCATATTGGATTCGGAGGGAAGATGGAATTCGATATTGTGTAATCTCAAACTCATGCCGTTTGATGTTAGTCATTATTTTTTTTTATCCTCTTTAGCTGCTTCTGTAAATTTTCTTTAAAATTTTGATATTGAGAACTACTTCTCTTTGACTGCGCCGACGAAGATTCAATGCCTTTGATTCCAAAAAGTTCTTGCAACCAATCAGAGTTGAGAGAGCAAAATTCGGCGGTAAGGGGTTGCTGCGCCTTGCCACAATTTTTTAATATACATTCTCGATGACCACAATTTATGGAATACAAGAATTTTGGCTTGGTGTCGTCGTATTTGATAACAACACAAGGTCCTATCATGTCTTCGGTATTTTCTTCATCGTGTTTGTGAAATGATTTACGAAGATCGCAGCTTTTAAAATAAGGACAAAAAAAACCGTGGACGTTGACGGGTCCAAGTGCTACTGCCAAGCCATTTAATTTACCGTTGTCTTTTTCATGAACAAATGTTTTGATATTGATGTTTGGAAACGTTTGGCTTGTTTCATGCTTTTTTTCGGCACAGAAAAAATCCCTGTCAAGAGTGTACATTTCGCAAGACTCTGCGTGCAAAATTGGAACTACTCGGCATAAAGCTGTCCTAATTTTTTTCTCGTAAAAATCAATGTCGCTGTTTGGAAATTTTTCATCAAGATATGTTTTGAGAGTTTTGTTGACTCGTAACCTGCTTTTCGGTGGAGACAGGGGATCGATTTTGGTCAACATTTTTTTGTACTTCTTATCCTTGAAAAAATCTTCGGCAGACCAGTTATCCCAAAATATGGCGTTCTCTTGTTCGCCGTCGTCGTCGTCTAATGTTTCCTTTTCCGATGTTAAAAAATTATGACGCTCATGCACGACTTTTTGGGACAACTGAAGTTCATCGCAGTCGTAAACTTGTAATTTTTCCGGCAATCTTCCTTTTCTTCCATTTTGATAAGTCTGCTGGACATTTGTGCATCCGACGCCGGCGAATTCGGGTTCGGCGGGGTGCATAATTTGTACTCTATTTAAAGCACATAGCCTGATTCCGGGAACAGGTTCGTTAAAGTTAAATTTTTGATTTTCTTCG
>CESM01090445.1_pt1 | contig 10361 bp, 7 predicted proteins | sample 361421 | NCBI WGS metagenome assembly CESM01 (sample SAMEA2622219, study PRJEB7988) | marine metagenome | isolation source: saline water (ENVO:00002010), including | reverse complement strand
CCAAAAGTAAGAGGCGCGGAATTTAAATATGGAACCGATCCTAATCTCTTAGTCATGCAAATAGTTTCTGAAAATTACAATAATCAAACCTCCGTTAAAGCCTCTTTTTTCCACTCACGGATCGGCTGATAAAAAGTATCACGCTGGACCGGCGTACGTCCTGCCTCACGAATTGCTTTTACCATCTTTGCCTCAGTCTGTGATTGGGGGCTATCGGCACCGGCCATATGAAAAATTTTCTCCTCAATAATTGTGCCATGAACATCGTCAGCACCATAGTTTAAAGCTACCTCTGCCAACTTCATTCCCATACCAACCCAATACGCCGTGATATGGTCAAAATTGTCGAGATACAGCCGCGCAATAGATAGAGTACGCAGAACATCATAGCCTGTTGGGGGATACTTGACAGGAATATCATTATTATCAGGCTGATATGGCAACGGAATAAAACCAGTAAAACCTTTAGTTTCATCCTGTAATTGTCGCAATTGAGACATATGATCTACACGATCTTCAAGTGTTTCGAGATGACCAAACAACATAGTACATGTGCTGTACCCTCCCAATAGATGCCATGTACGATGGACATCAAGATACTCTTCAGCTGTCTCCTTTCCACGAGCGATTCGATCGCGCACATCTTGCCTAAAAATTTCAGCTCCACCCCCTGTCAAGGAATCTAAACCAAGTGATTTTAACTCTTTTAAAACATCCGACACTGTTTTTTTAGCTCGCCTAGCTAAATGCAATATCTCTACAGCAGTAAAACACTTCAGTTGTAGACGTTTATCAACTAATTTTAGTTCACTAATCATGTCCGTATAATAACTATACGGTAGCGATGGGTGCAATCCCCCCACAATGTGCAACTCTGTTATTCCAATCGATAAGGCTTCTTTTGCCTTTTTTACCATTTCAGGAACCGCCATCTGGAAACCATTAGCATCACGCTTTTTTCGAGAAAACGCACAAAACTGGCAGCTTAAAACACAATAATTTGAATAATTTAAATATCGATTTATTATATATGAAGCATTGTCTTTATTTTTACGGCGATTAACTTCATCTGCTAATTGACCAAGCATATTGAGGTCACCACACTCAAACAAACGTAATGCATCCGAATCATCAATCCGTTTACCATTCGCTAGCTTGTCACGAATATCAATAAAGGATTTTGGAACAAAAAGATTCATTGAACACGGCGAAAAAACGGAAACACAACCTCGGTGGCAACTACAAAAAAGAAAACCGAACTAATCAGTGCATTTAGTTTAAAAAATGCTGTATTGACCCACTTCAAACTTCGCTTGCGTGCAATCCAATGTTCAAACAATAAACAAAACATAATTATCATCCAACCAATCAAGAATGCGACACGCATCTTTAGCATTATTCCAAAAAGTAAAATCAAAGCTAACATTATCATATGAGATAAAAACGATGCAGTAAGTGCATTCTTCGGACCCCAAGCAGTAACTAGTGAACGCAATCCATTTTGCCTATCAAATTCATAATCCTGTATTGCATAAATAATATCAAAACCTATCAGCCAAAACACCACCGCAATTCCCAAAACCAAAGGCGGCAGCAGACTTTGACTAAGTGGCCATATAGTGAAAAGCTCTACAGAAGTCCCTCCCTTTACAGCAATCCATGCACCTATCGGGGCCAATGCAAGAGCAATACCCAGCCAAACATGGGTGTAGTCCGTAAAACGTTTAGTCAAAGAATAAAAGCATATGAAAAACAATGCTACAGGACCAAGCGCCAAGCAGGCATTATTGATAAAACCTGCAGTAACTAAAAAACCTGACGCAGTTAAGCTGAAAAGCAACCATGCACTGAAAAGGCTAATTTCACCTGCCGGCAAATGCCTATTAGCTGTGCGTGGATTTTTCGCATCATAATGCCGATCGACAATTCTGTTAAAAGACATAGCAGAAGTACGAGCGAATATCATGCATAAGATAATCAATGTGAACAATTTAAACCCTGGAAAACCATAATTGACCGCAGGCGCTGGCAAATTTGCACTAGTATCCTCAAGAAAACGAAAATGCTCGCGAGACGCAACCATCATCGATGCCAAAGCAAAAGGCATCGCAAAGATGGTATGCGAGAATTTAACAAACTCACCCCATCTCAGTATCACTCCAATCAAACCATTTTTTTTAAGACTGGTTTTTTCTGGTTTCTTTGCTTCGCTCATTCTTCCTCTTGCCAACGAGGCGATGCCTCATTTGCGATTCCAACATGGTCAAGAACTCTTGCAACCACCGTGTCAGCAACTTCCTCTATTGATTTTGGTTTGGCGTAAAAATGCGGATTTGCTGGAAGGATTGTTGCCCCAGCCTGTAATAACAATTCCATGTTTTTCAGATGCACCAAATTCAAAGGTGTTTCACGAGGAACCAAAATAAGCTTCCTTTTCTCTTTAAGCATCACGTCGGCAGCTCTAAATAGCATATTATCACTATAACCATGAGCAATCCGCCCCAAAGTTCCCATAGTACAGGGAATAATCACCATAGCTTCCGGCACATTAGATCCACTTGCAAATGGAGCGTTCATACTCTTTAAACTGTGCATTTCCACTCCTTCAGCCAAATCCAATCCACCTGACAACTCATGTTGAATCACAGCATGCGCATAGGAACTAAGCACAACATGCACCTTATGTTCAGAATCCCCCAATTGATCTAGTAACCTCTGGGCATAGATCATTCCGCTGGCTCCTGTAATGGCAATCAGAATTCTCACTTAGACTAATAAATCAACCCCTTCATAGCGCAGCAAATATGCGGCAGACAAAGCCAACTTGTCGAGACAACGTGTCTACCTCTTGACAGTAAGGCAAATGAATGACAACAAACGGAGTGCCTGAAGAGAAACATACCCTTATCACCGGAGGTGCCGGCTTCATAGGATCACACCTTACCGAAAGACTACTAAATACAGGTGAAAAAGTTGTGGTGATCGATGATTTATCAACTGGACGACTTGAAAATCTTCCTAAAACAAATGAAGAATTCAAACTGAGGTTTATAGAGAGTGATGTAACTTCCTGCAAAGATCTTGATGAAATCGTGGCCAAATCTAAATATGTATATCATCTCGCAGCGGCAGTTGGGGTTGATCTGGTCGTTCAATCACCCATTCGAACAATCGAAACCAATCTAAAATCAACCGAGGCAATCCTTGAAGCTGCAGCGCAAAAAAACACACCAATACTTCTGCCTTCCAGCTCAGAGGTATACGGAAAAAGTAGTCAAGAGGAGTTCAATGAAGCCGATGATCTTCTAATTGGCCCCCCAACACTCGGCAGATGGAGCTATGCATGCTCAAAGCTAATGGATGAATTCCTTGCACTAGCTTTTTATAATGAGCGTCAATTACCAGTTACCGTAGTAAGACTCTTTAATACAGTTGGGCCAAGACAAACTGGGCGCTACGGCATGGTGCTACCACGATTTATCGAATCAGCCAAAGCCAATGAGCCGATTCGTGTATTCGGTGACGGAAAGCAATCTCGCTGCTTCTGTGATGTCCACGATACAATCGAAGCGCTTATTCGTTTAGCTAATTGCCCAGAAGCTTATGGTAATGTTTTCAATATAGGATCTAAGGAGGAAGTAAGCATACTAGAATTAGCCAATCGAGTTATCACAATTACGGGCTCAAAATCTGAAGTCAAACTTGTCCCCTATGATTTGGCTTACGATTCCGGATTCGAGGATATGCAACGTCGCAGACCGTCACTCAACAAGCTGATAGAATTTACAAACTTTTACCCAAAGACATCACTTGATGATATCATTCGTAGCGTAGCAGAAATAGAATAGACTAAATTTATGAGCAGTATTTCACTAATGCTTAAATAGCATGACAATTCGGACAAATCCAATTCTGGATAAAATACGAGTTTCCGGCTTAGCCGGATTTAAATTATGTCATGATTATATCGACAACTTCCTAAAGAAAAATGTGGCAAGGAGAGCTACAACTTCATGATCTAATCGATCACTACTCGGATTTACTCAACGAGGAAGCAGCCTCAACTAAAGCTTAAAACGAAAAAACTCTATCAATAGGTTTTTTTGTTGCGCTTAGCCTAGGCCAGACTCGAAACTATTTCCATGCAGCTTTTTCTAAAGGGCAAATGGTATGATCTCAACGAAAAAACTGAGGTATTGAACCCATATGACGGATCTGTAATCGATACGGTTCCAAGCGCATCCCCCAAAGAAATAACTATCGCTATAGATGGCTTAGTTAACGGCGCGAAAACGATGCGCCAAATGCCCTCATTTAGGCGTGTCGAAATCCTTCGGAAGACAGCAAATCTCATACGCGAGCATCAAAAGGAACTTGGGGTGCTAATCAGTACTGAGGAAGGAAAAGTTTTATCTGAAAGTCATATTGAAGTGAGCCGAGCAGCTGAAACAATTGATCTATCTGCAGATGAAGCACGACGTATGAACGGCGAAACGGTTCCACTTGACTCAACCCCAAGCGGAGTTGGGAAACTTGGACTTACTTTACGTGTTCCGTGCGGCATAGTCGCAGCGATTACTCCATTCAATTTCCCTCTCAATCTTGTTGCTCACAAGGTTGGACCAGCAATTGCCGGAGGCAATGCAGTTTTATTAAAACCAGCGAGCGATACTCCTCTCTCATCACTCAAGCTAGTAGAACTATTGCTCGAAGCGGGACTGCCAGAAGATTCTATTGCATGCGTAACAGGTTCCGGCACAATGCTTGGAAAAGCAATATGTAGTGACTCACGGATTCGTAAAATTAGTTTTACTGGAAGCGCTGAAGTCGGCGAACAAATTTGTACTTTAGCAGGACTAAAGCGTATCACAATGGAGCTCGGCTCGAACAGCCCTGTAATTGTGCTAGACGACGCAGACCCACAAAAAGTAGCTGAATCTATTGCAATAACAGGCTTTGCAAATGCCGGCCAGGTATGCATTTCATCGCAGCGCATCCTAGCCACGCCAAAAATTCACAGTGATTTACTCGAAGCCCTAACTTCAAGGGTTGGCCAACTTACCGCCGGAAACCAACTTGACGATCAATTCGATATCGGACCTCTTGTTCGTGAAAGTGATGCTAACCGCGTAAAAGAATGGCTTACTCAGGCACAAAGCGAAGGAGCAGAACTCCTCTGCGGAGGTGAACGCCAAGGGGCAGTGATACAGCCGGCAGTACTAGGAAACGTTAGAAATGAAATGCGAATAAGCAGCCAAGAACTCTTTGGTCCAGCGATTGGAGTTACTAAGACAGAAAACATTAATGAAGCTATTAATTTGGCAAATAATAGCCAGTTTGGTCTAAGTGCTTCAATTTTCACACAGGATATCAATAAGGCGATAAGATTTGCCCATGAAGTAGATAGTGGAAATCTTCACATCAACTTTGGAACTGCTTGGCGCGCTGAAACTATGCCATACGGAGGTCTCAAACAAAGCGGCATGGGAAAAGAAGGACCCAAGTATGCGATTGATGAAATGACTGAAACCAAAATGGTCATTATCCACTGATCGCTTGGCCAAGCAAGTTAGGGCTGATAGGTTTCCCTCCTATTATTATAATGAAACGTTTCATTACCCTGTTCACACTAATTTCAGGATTGGTTGCAATAGCCAAAGCCAAATCGGATCAACCCAACATTCTGTTTGTCTTTACCGACGATCACGCACCACATGCCATTGGCGCTTACAATGGTTGGCTTAAGTCAGTTAACCCTACTCCAATCATCGACAAATTAGCCAATGAAGGCATGCTTTTTGAAAAAAGCTTTTGCTCAAACTCTATCTGCGGACCGAGCCGAGCAGTGATCCTCAGCGGTAAACATAGCCACAAGAACGGGTTTATGAATAATGGTAATTCGTTCAATTGGAACCAGCAAATCTTCCCAAAAATCCTTCGAAAAAATGGTTATCAAACTGCTATCTATGGAAAAAGTCATTTAAAAGGCAAACCGCAAGGATTCGATGACTGGGCCGTCTTGCCTGGGCAAGGATTGTACTATAACCCAGACATGATATTCGCAGATGGCCGTCGTCGTATCAATGGATACTGCACTGACGTAGTAACAGACCTAGCTGTGGACTGGCTTAAAAACAAACGCGATAAAAATAAGCCATTTATGATGATGGTCCAACACAAGGCTCCACACCGTAACTGGATGCCGGCATTACGCCATCTCAACCTTTACGATGACATCACCATTCCTGAACCAACAACTCTGTTCGATAAATGGGAAGATAACGCTCCGCCAGCTCGTAATCAGGAACTCGAGATTGATCGGCACATGGATCTAAACTACGACCTGTTCGTCGACCTGACACCAGATTTTAAGCAATCACCATCTCAGAAGCGCCAGGACCGATCTGCTTGGTTCAATATGAAACGCATGAGCAAAGAGCAATTAGCCAAATGGAGGGCCGCTTATGGACCAAAGGATGAAAAGTTTCATAAGGCTAAATTGAAAGACAAAGATTTAGTGCGCTGGAAATTTCAGCGTTACGCAAAGAACTACCTTCGCTGCGTTAAAGGCGTCGACGAAAGTATAGGCCGTTTGCAGGAAACCCTCAATGAACTTGGCCTCGATCAAAATACAGTAATAATATATTCATCAGACCAAGGATTCTATATCGGAGATCACGGTTGGTATGATAAGCGATGGATGTATGAAGAATCTCTTATGATGCCGTTCATTGTTAAGTGGCCTGGCGTAACCAAACCTGGAAGCCGAAACAAACATCTAATTCAGAACATTGACTATGCAGAGACATTCTTGGAGATGGCCGGGGCCCCGGTTCCAAGCGACATGCAAGGCCGATCACTGGTGTCTTTACTTAAGGGGCAATCTCCTGATAACTGGCGTGATAGTATTTATTATCACTATTACGAGTATCCAAGCGTACATATGATACCGCGCCATTACGGCATTCGTACCCAACGATATAAGCTAATGCATTTTTATCAGTTTGGTGACGAATGGGAATTATACGATCTCAAGAAAGATCCGGATGAACTGAATAACATTTACGGCAAACCGGAACACTCCAATCTTCAAAAGCGAATCAAGAATCGTTTAGTGAAACTCCAAAATCATTACGAAGACAATAGTGATATTTCCGAAAAACCGGATGACTGGAAAGTCAAAATGCGGAACAAAAAATAACCTTTATCCACAAAAAGGCCTTTTGACTAATTAGCCCAACTAGACTATTTTTTCTCTCGCGTCTATTGCTAAGGAGCTAAAAAGATTGTTTAGTTTAACCGTCTTGGTGGAGTTTATGCAAAAACTGCATTCCCCATTATTTCTAATAGAATACTTTTTAACAAAAAGTAGTATTCGTATTGTTGTTTTTATCCAATGAACGATATAGATCCTGCTGAAACAAACGAGTGGCTTGAAGCGATTAATTCTGTCATCAAGACAGAAGGTGTTGATCGTGCTCAATTTCTTGTAGAGCAAGTCATCGAAGAAGCTCTTGCTAAAGGCGTCGATTTACCAACAGGTATTCATACACAGTACTGCAACACTATCCCTCTATCTGAGGAGCCTACCTACCCTGGCGATATAACCATTGAGCGACGAATCCGCTCCGTCATCAGATGGAATGCGATAATGATGGTCCTGAGAGCTTCTAAGAAAGATTTAGAACTCGGAGGCCATATGGCCTCCTATCAATCCGCAGCTACCTTTTACGAAGTCGGATTCAATCATTTTTTCCGTGCACCTAATGAAGAAGACAAAGGAGACTTGATTTATTATCAAGGACACATATCACCAGGAATCTATGCGCGCGCGTTTGTAGAAGGTCGATTAAACAAGGAACAACTCGATAACTTCAGGCAGGAGGTAAAAGGTAATGGCCTCTCCTCTTATCCTCATCCAAAATTGATGCCAGATTTCTGGCAATTCCCGACAGTCTCAATGGGACTTGGCCCTATCTCTGCAATATATCAGGCACGCTTTTTGCGTTACCTAGAAAACAACCAACTCAAAGACACTTCAAAACAAAGAGTCTATGCTTTTCTTGGTGACGGTGAAATGGATGAGCCCGAATCCCGTGGAGCACTCTCATTTGCTGCCCGCGAAAAACTCAATAATCTTTGTTTTCTGATTAATTGCAATCTACAACGACTCGATGGTCCCGTAATGGGAAATGGTAAAATCATACAGGAATTTGAAGCACTCTTCAGAGGCGCAGGTTGGTATGTAATAAAAGTAATCTGGGGTGGAGAATGGGATCGACTAATCGCCAAAGACAAAAGTGGCAAGCTAGTACAGCTAATGGAAGAAACTGTCGATGGAGATTATCAAAATTTTAAATCCAAAGATGGCGCCTATGTACGCGAAAATTTCTTTGGAAAATATCCGGAAACTGCTGCTTTAGTCGAAGACATGAGCGACGATGAAATATTCGCTCTACGGAGAGGAGGGCACGATCCATCTAAAATATATGCTGCATTTAAAAAAGCTCAAGAAACCGTTGATCGGCCTACTGTAATCTTAGCAAAGACTGTCAAAGGCTATTCCATGGGAACTGCTGCCGAAGGCAAAAATATTGCACATCAGGTTAAAAAAATGGACCTATCGTCCATAATTCACTTACGTGACCGGCTTTGGCTAAATGACCGTATTACCGATGAAGAAATCCCTAATCTCCCCTATCTCACTTTAGAAGAAGGTTCGGTAGAATACGATTATCTACACGCCCGTAGAAAGTCATTACATGGCTACCTACCACAACGATCTCCTAAATTCTCTGGCAAATTTAATGTACCGCCACTTGAAGAATTCGAAAGCTTATTGACCGAACAATCTCGTGAAATATCAACAACACTCGCTTTCGTTAGAACATTGAATATTTTACTGAAGAATAAATCTATTAGTAAAAACATTGTACCAATTGTGGCTGACGAAGCTCGTACATTTGGTATGGAAGGATTATTTCGACAAATCGGCATTTATAATCCTCACGGTCAAAATTACACACCTCAAGACCGTGAAGGCGTTTCATATTATAAGGAAACCATAAGTGGACAGGTACTACAGGAGGGCATTAACGAACTTGGGGCGATCTCCTCTTGGGTTGCTGCCGCAACCAGTTACAGCACACACGATCTTCCGATGATTCCATTCTATATTTTCTATTCTATGTTCGGTTTTCAAAGAGTAGGCGATATGACTTGGCTTGCGGGAGACCAACAAGCACGAGGTTTCCTGCTCGGGGCTACTGCTGGCCGAACCACCCTGAACGGCGAAGGGCTTCAGCACGAGGACGGGCACAGCCATATACTCGCCGGCACAGTTCCCAACTGCATTTCATACGATCCAGCTTTTGCTTATGAGGTAGCGGTAATTATTCAAGATGGACTTCGACGCATGTACGGACCCGATCAAGAAAACATATACTATTACCTTACTCTCATGAACGAGACATACTCTCAGCCGGCAATGCCGAAAGGCGTTGAAGGAGGCATCTGCAAAGGCATATACAAATTACTTAGTCAGAAAGGCAAAAAGACAAAAGTTCAACTTCTCGGATCTGGTACAATCCTCAACGAAGTAATTAAAGCATCGGAGATTCTTAGTGAAGAATACGAAATTGGTTCGGATGTTTATAGTGTAACATCATTCAATGAACTCACTCGAAACGGGCAAGACGTTGCCCGCCAAAACATGCTTAACCCTGATGACAAACCGAATACAACATACGTTGCAGATGTAATGGGAAATGAACCAGCGATAGCCGCTACCGACTACATGAAAAATTATGCGGAACAAATCCGAGCATTTATTCCCGCAGAATCATACTTGGTATTAGGCACCGATGGTTTCGGTCGTTCTGATAGTCGAGAGAATCTCCGTACTCACTTCGAAGTCAATCGACATTATGTGGTTCTGGCAACATTGAGCCAATTAGCTGAACGTGGTGATGTGAAAAAAAATATCGTCACTGAGGCCATCAAAAAATACGGAGTAGACACCAGCAAACCTAACCCGCTGTTAAGCTAACCTCGAATCATGGCAATCGAAATCCATCTACCGGACATCGGAACAGATGCAGCAGACGTAACAGAGATACTTGTCAGCATTGGTGAGCAAGTCGAGGTCGACACACCTTTAATTAGTGTCGAAGGCGACAAAGCGGCAATGGAAATACCATCACCAAAGTCAGGTACAGTAAAAGAAATTAAAATAGCCGTGGGCGACTCAGTTTCAACGGACACCCTTATTCTAATACTCAACCCTAACGAAGAAGATGAGCCGGACAAAATCGAATGCCAGACAGTTCAAGGAGAAAAAGAATTAGATAAACCAAATATTA
>CESM01530067.1_pt1 | contig 10362 bp, 14 predicted proteins | sample 361421 | NCBI WGS metagenome assembly CESM01 (sample SAMEA2622219, study PRJEB7988) | marine metagenome | isolation source: saline water (ENVO:00002010), including | reverse complement strand
AATATCTCCGTACTTCATCTCTTCTGGTGTAAAAAAGTAATACTCATTAAGGCCTGGCGTCTTTCTTCTTATCATTTGGCCACCTCTCAAATCACCCATATGTCTAACATAGATATGTGCATACAATGATTGTGCATCTTCTTTAATTTTTTCTATGTGTTTCATATAATCAATTGTACTATCAGTTAGTGCTGGTGCTTCATCTAAAGTCCATAAATGGTTATAATCTTTTCTTATTTTATCTGCTCTAGGCAAATTAGGCGTGTCAACAAACAAAGAGTTTTCTATTGCTCTGTCTTCTAAGGCTCTATAACAGTGATATTGATTATAAAGATAGGTGGCGTATAACCAAGGGTCTATATTACCAGACATCAATACACCTACAAACTCTTTTCTCTCAGCGTTCTGGTGTTGTTTTTTTGTTAATTCTTTTATATCAAGCATAATGTAATTTTTTCAAAGTTAATAATTAATCGGGCATTGCAGCTACTGAAGCTGTTTCACCTGTATTTGTATCTCTAAAAGTATTAGCGCCGTCCCAAATCCAACCTATTTGTGGTTTATCATCACAAGGAACTACAGTTTGACCGTGATAGTCATTTAAATCCTTGTCCCAATTTTTGTTACCAATTCTAGGAACTGCTTGACCTCGTTCTCCTTCAATTGATGTAAACGCAACAATTTCACCACCTCTTGAATGAGTGGCATCGAAATCGTCTAGTTGAATAATGGCAGCTCTAGTTTCTCCTGGTGCTGGCATAGTTTTTCTCCTTTGTTAAGTACCTATATTTATAATGGTTTTGAATTGAGATATTTTATTCTAGCTCTCAAATTATCGTCAAAGTTTTTATTATCTTTTACCCTACTAAGTGGATACCTTGATGTTCTCTCATCTGTTCCTGACTTAATACCTCTCATAAAAAATACAAGTGTCATTCTGTCTTCAGAATTTGTAACAAATGAATTTGCTCTATGATATTCTTGTGAACCATATACAATAAGTCTATTATAAACATTACCAAATTTAAGTGTTTCTAGGAATTTATCATTGTGTTTATGTAATGCATTTTCATATTCTTCTTTATCAATTCTCATACCATTGTACATGGCATGTTTATGAGGATTATTACTAAATCTTAAATGAGAATTCTCATGTTCTTTTTTTAAACTGAACAAAGATGTACCTGAATTTACATCTGCATTTGGTGTTAAATAGATTATACCAGCCAATTCATCACCATCATCTTGGTGTATCCACCCCACATTTTTTACATCATCATTCTCATCATCATATTTTGGAATAACTTGAAAGTATGCTCTACAAGAAGACCATGATACATTTGCATATTTCAAATCATAGTAAGCAGATAATACTTTTAACATAAGTGTAATATGAAATTCGTTATCAATTTCGTGCAACGGTAATGTTCTATAACCAGGCCAAGAGCCTTCAGGAGACCTTTCTTTTGGTAATGAATTAGCCCATTCTCTAATTGTATCTGGTTCATCAAAAAAATTATCTATACATAAAGGAAAAACTTTAAGTTTATCCTCATCATCTAATATTGGTTTATAACTAAACCCTCCGTTTTCTATCATCTTATAACTCCAAATAATCTATTGTATCGTCACCACCTGTTTTTCCAGTAATCATATAATTAACTCCTAATATAATTCTTTCTTCATCCTCTGTAAAAACAGAACCATGCATAAGTTGACTAGGAAATATAGCTAAGTCACCTGTTTTTAGAGGCATTTTCCATGATGTGCAATTGTAAGGATTATATTCTATAATGTCATAATTTAAATAAAACGCTTCTTGTATTGTAGATTTATCTCTAGTGAATTGTAAATCACCACTATTACATTGTACATAAAAAACAGCCGATAAAAAACAACCTGGATGTGCATGTTTGTGGTGTCTTTCACCTTTTTTTGAAAATGCAAACCAACTGTTTTGTTTTTTTAATTTGTTTCTTATTTGTAAAACATTTGTTTTATAATTTTCTACTTTTTCATCTATTACTTTTTCTATATCCGAAAAGTATGTATTTTTTAAAACATATGAATTAACTGATATACTATTATGTTTTGCACCTTTTCTTTCATAAGATTTTACTTCATTAATAAAATCATCTGATACTGTGTAACATGATGTTTCTACCACCACAGGTGTAGCATATATATTCTGTAAATTAAACGCCATTGTCCTCACTCTCAATATAATCAATATTTAAAACTAATCTATATGGCGTTTCACAAGTGTTTGTTGCGCCTGTGTGTTTTAAATTGTTAGGGAAAATAACAATTCTATTTGCAACACTTTCAACTTTAGTATTGTCTTCAAACTTTGTATAACCATTGTTTGTGTTTAAATATAACACAGCAGTTTTTGATATTTTAGGTGCATCTGATATATCAATATGCCAACCATGTTCTATTGTTTTTTCTGTTCTATATAAAAGATTTAATTTTATTCTAATTAAAGCACATATATTTAATTGTTCAATCAACGGCATCATTAAATCAAAAGCGTTACTAGTTGGTCTGGAATCCTTATAGATATTATGTGTCATTTGAATATGACCATCATTTTTTACACTAACATTATGTTGTAAATACCATGGCAACATATCACTAGTAAATTCTTTTACTAAACCTTGAAAGTAAATATCATTTAAAAAATTATCTTTTGTTTCTATCATGTAAATGTCACTATCAATGCCCACCTTAAACCTTTACTAGGGTATGTAAAAGTATGAGGTAATCCATCAAAACAGGCTCCTTTATATTGTTTAGGGTAAATTTCTTTTAACAATGTTTTACAATCTTTATCAAAAACTAAAGTTGGTGTATTTTTATCCATAGGAGTATTTAGATACAATATAAATTGTTTATGTTCATACTCATGGTCACTGTGTATACCTGGTTGATATGAACCATTATTATAACAACAATTAACGGCCATTCTTTCAACCTTGTTTATTTTTATTTTATGTTTCATCATAAAAGTCATAATACAGGACATAAAAAAATCAACATAAGGTGAATTAAATCTTTCTTCGTCCGGACAACCTTCTGGTCTTTTAATAATAGAATGTACAAATTGTGCGTTACCATCATTAGTCAGACCGTGGTCCATAAAATAAACCGGAAAGTCAATACCATTTAGTAACTTATCTATATGATTTCTTTGAGGCTCTTGTAAAAAATCTTCATCTTCAATACAAAACATTATTCACCTACTGTGTCAAAGGACAAACTAATTCTTTGTTCGTCTGATAAATTTGGTTCTACATAGTGTTCAGCCCATGCTGGAAAAATATATAAATCACAATCTTGTGGTATAAATTCATATGAGGGCGAATTGTTATTATCGTTTTTTATTACATCAATGTTATCCCAACAATGATTAAAATGATTGTTACCATGATTGAACACTAATTTGCCACTATCTTTATTAGTTTTTAAATATAATACACCTGAAAATAAAGCATTTAAATGTATATGTGGTATATTAAAATCTTTATATTCATTTATATTTAACCATATTTGATTAAATTTTTGTATAGTCTTAATGTTTAATTGTTGTGAGAACTTATTAACATGTTCTAATATATCATCAAATAAATCTATTTTATCAATTAGAGGATTACTTTGCCAACCACCAGAATTACTTAACATTCTACCCATGTTAATTTGTTTTGACTTTAACGCATAATCAACCATCTTTTCTTTTTTAAAATTTAAAGATGTTTTATATACTGGCGTTGAAAATAAATTATCTATTACCATGTTACTCATTCACAGACATATCTTTCATACCAGCGTCTGGCCATTCATGTGCATCTATCAATTCAATATTATAACTAATCGCTATTCTACTATTACATTTATTAACTCTAGTGCCATGATGTGTAGTAGATTTCCACATTAAGTTATGGCCTCTAACTGGTACAAACTCATATCTCAATGCATTATACTCCCCATACTTACTTGATTTAGGTATTTCTTTCCAACTATCATAATCAAAATCTGGTCTTTTGAATACTAAGTTACTAGCCCCAACTGGTGCGTGAATATAAAAGGTGCCACTAATATGGTCTTTGTGTCCTAAATGTTGATGCATTTCGTGAAATCCCATTTCAACTTGTTCAGAAACCCACAGTGACCTAATACTTGGTTTCAATTCGTGTTTATGATTAAAACCAGCAATTAGTTTATATTCTTCAGCTTGTTTTAAAATCCAATCATACAACTCATCAAAAACAGGATCCCAAAGTTTAAAATTTCTTAGATACTTGTCATTCTGTCCATAAGTTGTTAAACCATTTTCATACTCTTTATCATAATCACATTTTTTAATTAGTTGTTTACAATAAGGGTACAACTTTACTGCTAATTTTTCATTCTCACTTACAGTTACAAAGTCTGTAAATAAATTAATTTTTTCCATTATTACTCCTAAATTTCATTGTTTATACTCAAATTTTAAATTACCAGATACGGATATTCTTTCAACATCACTTTGAAATGAATTTACACTATGTTGTAAAGATGCTGGAAACATAAAAAGTTGGCCAGTTGTAGGCAAAAATGCGTGTTTTGTTATTGTGTTTTTATTATATTCTCCATATGAAAACTCTATACATCCAGGACCAGAACTTCGACCCATATAATTTTTATTTTCAATAGATAACTCTTCAGGCACTTGTAAAAATATAACGAAACTTAAATCGCCATCATGTACATGAGAAGGATTGCACTCACCTTTTTTCATCACATTTATCCAAAGACTTTCTAAAGATATTTTATTTAATAAATCAAATTCACTATTACTACTTTGAAAATAATATCTACCATGATTTAAAAATTTGTTAACATAAGGTGCAATATCATTAGTAAACTTTAATAGATACTCTTCTGAATATCCTCTCTCTTGTTCAATAATACCAGCGAGTTTATGCCTATGGTCATTCTTTGACTTTAAACCTTCTTCTAAAAGATTATCTATAATTTGTTTGGGAAGCTCTGTTGACCAGAGAAATGGACCGAAAACATGTTGTACACCATCATTATTCATAATTAACCTCAATTTCAATACTATTTATACACCTATTTATACTCTTAAATCCATTATAAATAGAAGAGTAGATAAGGTAAAAGGTGATTTTATTATGCAATTAACAAATAATTACTGGTTCTTTAAAGAAGCTTTAACCCCAGAAAACTGCAAAAAGATTATAGATTTAGGTCTTTCTGAAATAAAAAACAGAAAGAATAGAGGTGAAAGTGTAGAGGGTGTAACAGGTGGTGGTTCAGAAAAAGGCAACAATCCGGATGCCAAACCTATAAACGATAGAACTAGAAGTCAAATTTCCAAAGAAAAAGTTTATGATAGAGATAGCAAAGTTGCTTGGTTATATGACCAATGGTTATATGATTTAGTCCTACCATATATTCACAAAGCAAATGAAAATACTGGTTGGAATTGGGATTTTGATTTCTCTGAGTCCTTTCAATTTACAATTTATGAACCTGATGGTTTTTACGGCTGGCATACAGATGGCGGTTCAGACCATTCAGCAATCTATCAAAGATATATTGAAGGACTTTCTCCACCTAGACCATATAAAGATAAAGATAAATTACCACCAGGTTTTGTTAAAAATCAAAATCTTGTAGGAAAAGTTAGAAAAATTAGTTGTACAATAAACTTAAATGTTCCTGGAGAATATGATGGTGGCAATTTAAAATTTGATTTTGGCCAACATAGAGAAGAGGGTAGATTTCACGAATGTGAAGAAATAAGACCTCAAGGTTCTATTGTTGTTTTTCCCTCTTTTTTACCTCATTGTGTAACGCCTATAACAAAAGGTGTTAGATATAGTTTAGTATTATGGACTGTGGGAGAACCTTGGAGATGAATGATTATCAAAAATATTTTGAAGAAAATGGTTATGTAATAATATCTGGAGTATTAGATGAAAGCTCATTAATGTTAGCATATCACTATGCTAAGATTAAAGTACAAGCTTCTAGTTTTAAATATTTACATAGAAGAGAAATTTTTAATGAAGATTGGGATGGTAATTGGGGAGATGTTCAATCACCAAACACTTATTCTTGTTATGGCGACCCTTTTATGGATACACTTTTAATTTTATTGAATGGAAGAATGAATGAATTTACAGGTTTAGATTTGATACCTACATACTCTTATTGGAGATTTTATGAAACTGGTGATGATTTAAAATATCACAAAGATAGAGAAAGTTGTGAAATATCAACTACTATACCTTTGGGATATGATTACTCAAACTTAGAGGATCCTGATTACAATTGGTCTATATGGGTAGAAAATAATAAACAAGAAAAAATACAAGCACCTTTAAGACCTGGTGATTTATTGGTGTACAAAGGTTGTGAGTTAGCCCATTGGCGTGATGAATTTAAAGGCCTTCATCAAGCACAAGTATTTTGCCATTACAATAACAAAAACGGTCCTTACAATAACATGAATGATGGTAGACCTGGATTAGGCGTACCTAAAAACTGGAGAAAATAAATGAAAGAAATACAAGATGTACTACCTGGATTTGATTACGAAAAGTTATCACAGGAACAAAAAGAAGCTGTTGATGAAGTATTTAGAGTGTTAAGTGAAAAGTATTCTACACTAGACTTAACACCTTTAAGAATAAAATTTAAACTTGAAGAAAAAAAATACTATGATTTAGAAGATAGTAATTTTGCTAAAAGATGTGAAAATAATAAAATAGTTTTAGATACTCAAGGTTGGATAAAAGAAGGCCTTGGTGAAGATGCAATTCATTATCCTTTAGTAACTATGTCTGGTGATATTAGACAATTTGAAAAATTGTTTAACCAGTATAAAGAAGAAATTGCTGACTTAATGAATATACCAAAGGTGTAAAATGGAAAAATTTGATAATGTAATACAATCTAAATCATACTTACAATATTTGAATGAACTGGTAACATCCAATCAGTTTAATTGGTATTATATGTCATCTACTGCATACAAAGAAGAAAGTGAAGATAAACCTTATAATTTTTCTTTCTATCACCTTTTAGTTAATAAAGGTGAACCAGTATCAGACAAATGGGATGTTTTTCTACCTCTTGTTTACGAGTTAGTAGAAAAGTCTGGAATAAAGGACCATTACATATCCAGAGTTAGACTAGGTATGATAACTCAAGCACCTCATTTTAATGTACACGCTCCTCATTGTGATTTTATTGAAGAACATAAAACATTATTATATTATTTAAATAAATCAGACGGCGATACTTACTTTTATTCTAATAAATTTAAAGTAAGTGAAGATGGTAAAGAACCTTATAGATATGAAACCTGTGATATGTCTTATCAAAATCATTATAAAAAAAATTCAATGATTTCTTTTGATGGCCATACTTATCATTCATCTTCATCACCTCAACATCACAATTGTAGAATTGCAATTAATATTAACTTATTTCCGGTAAACAAATGATTAATATATTTTCGACAGCTGCACATTTAGAACAATTATCATTAGATATTAATGAAATAAAAGACTATTGTTACGAAACAAGAGAGCGCCTAATTGGTAGAAATATTAGTAATAAAGGCGGCTGGCAAAGTAACAACTTATCTGGTGTAATATTACCTTTGAATGAATTGTTTGTACAAATTACTGAAAATGGTAATAAGTTTGCAAATCAAATGGGTTATAAAAATAAATTTAAAATAAGTGAGATATGGATTAACATTAATCCACCAGGCACATCTCATAATTCACCACACATACATCCTAATTCAATTATATCTGGCACATATTATTTAACATCACATAAAGATGGTAAGATTAGATTTAAAAATCCTAATCCTAATTTTTTATATCATGTTTTGCCATGGGGAGTTAGTGATTTAGAAAAAAATACAGAATACACCAATTCAAATTATTGGTTTGAACCTAGAGAAAATCAATTATTATTATTTCCTAGTTATGTAGAACACTATGTAGAACCTCATCAAAGTGAATATGATAGAATATCAATATCCTTCAATTTAAACAATGAAGTTACTGAACAAAAAAATAGTAATAGAGATTTAATTTAGGCCTTAACGATAATAATACCAGAACCACCAGCACCACCTATACCAGAAGTTTGGTTAGAACCTTGTCCGTCCATAGCACCACCGCCACCGCCACCAGTATTAGCACTTCCAGCCACACCTGGGAATTGAGAACCGTAGTTATTTTGATGTCCATGATTACCTCTTCCGCCACCACCTGAACCACCAGCTGACCTAGTTGCACCTTGAGTTGAGGCATTGTTTCCGCCTCCGCCACCGCCTGCGTAATAAGTTGCTGTGCCTGAGATATCTGATTGACGGCCTACGCCACCAGCTCCTCCGATACCTGGATTTCCTTGACCAGTTTGTCCTGCACCACCAGCACCACCGCCGCCTCCACCTGAAGCATTGTTTGAACCTGGTTGTCCATTACCACCTGCATTTCCGTAACCTGTGTAACCTGTTCCTGAACCTTGTGTAGCAGAACCACCAGAACCTGGAGAAGGACGGCCGCCGCCACCTCCACCTGAACCACCTGGTCTACCATTATTACTATCAGAAATATTATCAGACGAACCACCGCCTCCGCCACCAACTGCTGTAACTGTAACTGATGGTAAAGTTAATACTGAATTTGAACCTTGATTACCATAACTACCTGGTCCGTGAGATGCTTGTGAACCACCTGCACCTACTGTTAAAGGTACTGAAATTGGTGATGCTGGTGAAGAAGGAAATGTAAATGTTCCTACTGCCATTCCACCTGCACCGCCGCCACCTTTTCCTGTGTCTTGGTCTGGAGAACATCTGCCACCTGAACCACCACCTGCAACAACAATGTATTCTATAGTTGAACCTGCTGTTGCTGTATATGTTCCTGCACCTGTTGATGTAAAAGTTGTAACGACAGGAGCACCAATTGTAATTTTGAATTGTCTTGTTGCTGTTGCGTCATCACCTGTTGCTGTAACTGTAAATGTTGATGTGGTATCTGAACCAACTGCGTTTGCCGTTCCTGTAATTGCACCTGTACCAGCAGTCATTGAAAGACCAGCTGGTAATGAACCTGTTGTTACTGCAAAGTTAGTAGCACCTGAAGCACCACATAAATTGGCAGCTGGGATACCTGCACCTCTATTACCGTTTGTTAAAGTAACTGTAGTATCAGCCGCTTGTGTAAATACAGGTGTTGTTTGGTCAGCAGTTATACAATCTGCTAATTCAGCAGAAAGACCTGAGCCGTTTGTAACTTTTAAAGTATATGGACCATTAGAAATATCAAAATCGGATTCTGTGAAAGTACAAGTTAATAAGTTTGCATTGTTTCTAGTAATAGCTGTAGTTGAAATTGTTTCACCACTACCTACAAATGTAACAGTAGCGCCGGTTGGGTCAAACAATGAACCGTTTACTGCAATTATAACATTACCACCACCTTCGTTATCTACAACTCCAGATGTAACATTTGAACCACCGTCAATTGCAAAACTTGTAATAACAGGTGGACTGTCAATTGGTTTCCAGTCACTACCGTTATAATACTCCATGAGATTTGTAGTTGAGTTATATCTCAGTGTACCAGTTGTATTTACTCGTTGACCTGTAGTACCAGTAGATATTTTTTCACCTGTAGTACCTGTGAACCTTTTATTTTTACCTGTAAAATCTCTTAAATCTGCCATTTTATCCCTCTATAACACTATTTATAATATTTATTATAGTACCTCTGTTAGTTTCCAACCTTGTGTCGCACCAGAATACACTAAACCGAAAGCTGCATTTTCATTCGAAACTACCAAATCAGCAGTGCCTCCCATGATTTTTAAACTATTTCTAGCTACGGTTAAATTATTTGTATCAAATGTTCCTGATAAGTCAACAAATCTTACAAAATCTCCAGTCAATGGAGATGCCGGTAAAGTAATTGTTATTGCACTACTTGTAGTATCTACAAATAATCTATCGTTTGCTGACGCTGTATAATTTCCTGTTTTAGTAGCCCAAGGATTACCGCCACCGATACCTGACCATTGAGAGCCATTGTATCCTTCAAAACCTACTGTAGTGGTATTAAATCTTAACATACCAGTTGCAGCTGTTGGTCTTTGAGCAGTTGTTCCTACTGGTGGAATCCATGCGTCTGTGCCTGAGTGACCTCTATGTAAATGTCCGTAAACAGCTCTTTCTGTAGGAACTGCTGTGTTACTATCATTTGACATAGTTTGGTCTGTACTAAATTCATTAATTGTTGCACCTAACTCAGCACCAATAGAACC
>CESM01233257.1_pt1 | contig 10367 bp, 9 predicted proteins | sample 361421 | NCBI WGS metagenome assembly CESM01 (sample SAMEA2622219, study PRJEB7988) | marine metagenome | isolation source: saline water (ENVO:00002010), including | reverse complement strand
TTGCTGTTGTTGTTGTTGCTGCTGTTGCTGTTGTTGCTGTTGCTGCTGTTGTTGCTGCTGCTGTTGCTGTATATGATGTAATGGAATTTTTGATTTATTATTAAATGTTAAATCAATATTATTTCTAGATGCTATAGGTTTCATCTGCATACTATTATTAGTGTCCGATACCTGATTTGGAAATTGTTGATAATATTGACTAGCATCACCATTTACTTTAGTTTGTTTTGGTATTCTACTATTTGTTTTATTTAATTCTTCATTATACTTTTTATTAAAAGTAGTATTTACATTTGATTGACTAGAAGATTCATTATTACGTAAAGAATGAAAATTTTGAAAATGTAAATTAGACATATTATGATTTAACAATTCCGTATTACTAGTTTTATGTAATTCATTATATATATCTTGTTGGGTTTTTTTTTCTCTAGTTCCTTGACTTATCATATTAGGTTTATCTTTGATTTGAGATTTTTTATTATTTTGATATAAATTAGCATCATATTTTATATTATTAATTTTATCATTAACAGAGGAATCTTCTCCATAATTTATATCTGGTAATTTTTTTTGATGAGAATAATCATATCCTTGTTTAGTTTCTTCTTCTCTAATTTTTTTTTCTCTATCAAAAAGTTCTGATATAGTCATTTCTTCTTTTGATTTTTCCATTTTATTATAAATTATAATATTACCATTAAAATTATTTTAGAAAAAATATTAAAAAAATAAACTGATTAATTATTAAAAGGGTATGACATATATAAAAAATACAAAATCTACCAAAAATATAATAACTATCAAAAATAATAGACTTATAGAAAATAGTAAAATTCATAATAATAATAATAATAATAATAATAATAATAGTAGAAAAGGAGATATTAAATCTAATAATAAATTTAGCCCTTGTTTTTATACAAGTATATTATTTTTAATTGTTGCTTTTAAAGCCATTTATAATAATTATATCCCATATGGATTATTATGGTTTCAATTATCTATTACTTCTATTTTATATCATGGTAAAATGTACTCTGACTCTAATAAGATAAATTTACTTTCTTATGATAAAGCATCTGCTTATTTAGTTGTTTTATATGGGTCTTATTTACTACTGCATAAAATTTCATGTTTTTCTGATAGTGAAAATAAAAAATATATGTGGAACTTATGTGCTTTAATGACTGTATTTGTAATTATAATATCATTTTTAACAACAATTTATCTATATCATGGTGGTTATCAAATGTCTAGTTTTTGCTTTGATAATAATGAAGAAACTGCACAATTTTATCATGTAATATTACACCTGTTATCTATTATAGGTCATTTATTAATTATAATATTATAGGTCATTTATTAATTATAATATTATAGTTTTTCATTAATATTTATATTTATATTTTCATTAATATTTATATTTTCATTAATATTTATATTTATATTAAATTATAGTTTATTATAGTATATTTATTTTATTTTCTAAATGAAATATATATTTAAAAATTATAAAAATGGATAATAATTTTTTTATTATAACAGTATTACTTTTACTAGTATTAATTATGATTACTCATTTAAAAAAAAAAGGGAGAATAGAATCTTTTTTAATAAAAAAATCATCTTTAAATAATACAGATTATGAAGTGCAGGGTGATTTACCTCAACCAGATTTTGCTGCAGATTTACTAGCACAATTAAATGAAAAGACATCTTTACTGAAAGAATGTTTACAAAATAAATATATAAATAATAGTGACTCTAATATAGAACAACAAGATCTAGTTGCTGTAAAAAGATTAATTAATAGATTAGAATTGAACGATTTTTATATTGATGAAGCACCATTTGAAGAAGATTCATCTAGTTATACAATTAATAAAAAACAAATATCTTTTTGTCTTCGTAAAAAAAATAAACATAGAAATTTTCATGACTTAGAAACTTTAAACTTTGTGCTTATTCATGAATTAGCACATGTAATGTCTGAATCAACTGGTCATGGTTCCGAATTTATGCGTAATTTTAGATTTTTACTAAGAGAAGCCCATGATTGTGGTATCTATAATCCAGTTAATTATGGTATTAATCCTATGACATACTGTGGCGTTCGAGTCACACATAATCCTTATTACAATAGTGTTTAATTTTAAGTAAATTAATGTGTATTTAATAGAATTTTAGTAAATTTATATATGTATTTAATAGAATTTTAGTAAATTTATATATTTTTTATTAATTATTATTATTATTTTTAAAATGTATATTGATTAGTTATTATTTTTAAAATCTATTTATATATAAAAAGTAATTTAATTAAAAATGAGTAATAACAACAATAATAATGAAAATAATAATACTAGTAATACCTATTTTGGATATCACGATCTTGGATTAAATTTAGCTCAAATAAATTTAATCCACGCTTTATTAATTGGTACTACTTTAATATATATTGGACATTATAAGGAAAAAAGCAATCATTTAGCCTACTACTTACTAGGTTTATTAGCAATTTCTATTGTTATTTTAGTACCATTACCTCGTAATTTAAGTTTAGGTTATTGGAATCTAATTCATATTACACATTATTTAATATTTCTACCGTGGCTTCTATATATTGCCTATCAACAAAAAACAAATTCTGAACATTATGAAACTTTATTTATAACAGGAGTTATTGTAGTAGTATATCATGCATATAAGGCTTGGACTAGAAGAGACATGCTTTAATACGATTAATTTTAATTTTTTATATTTTTTATATTTTTTATATTTTTTATATTTTTATATCTGTATTTATATTAATACTCGGAATGAAAACAACAAAAAAAATTACCACTATTAAAAAAGAAAGTAAAAAAAATAAAAAGTTTTTAAATAAAAATATTATAAATTTAAAAAAAGTATTTCAAGACTCAAAAAATATATTAGAAAATTTAAATTTATTTTTCCAAAATATTGAAAATAAAGAAATATATAATCATTACAAAAAAACTTCTAAACTTTTTTCTCAAGATAAAATGGGTAAATCTGGTGCTATTTTAGGATTTATAGATAATAATAAAATTATTAAATTTACTGAAACATTAAAAGATAATAAAAAAAATAAAATTACTATTCAAAATAAATGTGTCACTTTATTATACAACTTTAATGAATTAATCATTAATTTAATATTATCAAATCTAAAATATTTTATCGAAAATAGTGACAAAAAAATAGAAAAGATAAATAAATATATTTTAAAGGTAGATAATTTAGGTATTAGAGATAATGATACTTTTTTAATAATGCCAAAAATTGGATTAACACATATAGATAAATTTTACACTAATTTAAATGAAATATATATTAATAACTATATTCCTAAATTATTAATTTGCATCAAAAATAATGATATTAAAACTTTAAATAAATTTAACAATTTTTTATCAGAAATGTTATCTGATTACTTTAAAGTCTTAAAATTTTTAAATGATAATTTAGGATTTATTCATACAGATTGTACATCTTTAAACATATTTGTTAAAAAAGATAATAAATATACTACAAAATATAAATCATTGCAAGACAATGGTTTTATTATTAATTATATTCCTTTAGTAGCAGATTTAGATAAATCTAGTTTAAATATGAAAATCCACAAAATAACAAAAAAAAAATCTAAAAAACTAAATAAATCTATTCATAGAACAAGTAATAAAAAAAGTCATAAAAAAAGTAATAAAAAAAATTATAGAAAAAATTATAGAAAAAGTAATAAATATAATCAATTAAGTAATGATAAAAAATCTACATTAGTTATTTTACCATATGATCAAGAAGGTTTTAAAACATATATTAGCAAAATTATGGGATTCGATTATATTTATCATATGAGATATTTATGTAAATCAGACCGTAATAATATTTGTAAAATTTTCAAAGGTTATCATTATGATAGACTTACTGTTATTTTTGAATTATACTGTTTAATTTATAGATTCTTAGAAGTACCTAGTCAAAAAGATTGTTATTCATTATTTAAAGTGCTAAATAAAAATGTCTCTAAGTTTTTAGATATCAATGAACAGCAAACAGAATTAATTTATAAAACCATAAAAAAAAGTATGTTGATTAAAAAAGCAAAATCGTTAAGATTAGGTTTTCATATTAATAAAGTAATTGGTAATTACTGTCGAATTGTTAAGTAATTTTAATAAACCCATGAAACGGTAAATTTAGGATATTTACATTTTTTTAGTTCTTTTTCTTTTTTAAGTTGATAAATTAAATATTTTACATTTTGATAGATAACTGGTATTTCTATAATTGCTAGACTTTCTCTTTTTTTATTTAATTCCATTCTAGTTAATTGAGGCAATGGATTTAATCTTAAAAATTGATCACAGCCAAATAAAGATACAGTATTATAGGGATTTTCATACCAATAATTAAATTTTAATTTATCATTTTTAAAAATAGGATTGGTTTTCATAAGTTTCTGAATAATATTATGATATTTGGTAAATATACCATATAAATGAAAATAACCATTTATTGGAACTGAAAAATTATGATTTCCATGAACCATATTATTAAAACTACATTTACGATTATAAAGCAATTTATTATCATCTAAATCATTGTAATTATGATGTTGATAACTAGCATAAATAGGACAATAAGAACACATTTGATTTAAAATAGAAGATATAGGACTGGCTTTCATAATAGATGGAACTGTAAGAAAAACTGGTATATTATTAAAATATGCTGATTTTAAGTAATAAGCGTGATAAAATGTGAGACAAACTTTCCTTAATATTATTTTAGTATTATCATCTAAATGACTTGTTATTTCTTCTAGTAATTCTGGTGGTAATTCTGTTAAAATCATTTACCATTAATATATTATTTTATTAATATTTTACTCTCACTTTATATTATTTGATATTATTTGATATTAATAATTACTAGATAATAGTAATCAAAAATATCTTAAATAATAATTTTTAAAAAGTACAAATTATTTATTTTTTATAATAATTAAATCTTAGTTACTATTAAATATTTATAATGACAACAGTAGCATCAACAACAGCAGCACCATCACAATCACTAGAAGAAGATGATAAAATTGAAATTGCTATGTTAAACTACGGAGATATTAATAATAATCCCTTAGAATATGGTTCTATGATAAATACAACGGAAAATTCAACATTTGATAAAATGAACAAGGAAGCCAAAACAATACTTAAAGATGGTATAAAAAAAGAAGATATTGAAACTATGTTTTCTTCTTTAAAAAAATTAATAAATAATGACCCATCATCATCAATTAGTAAAAAGGAAATGCTAAAAGTTATAGAATTATATGAAAAAAATATAAAAGATGACTCTTTCACATTTTTTAAAAAAAAATCTGAAGATGATAAAGAGTTATATTCTTTTGATCAAAAAAGTTTATTTTCTTCATTAGATAAACAATTTGGAAATAAAGCACCTTTAGACCCAGCATCATTTGAAATTATTAAGGATATATTTTCAGAAGAAAATATCAATAATGCCTTACCTATCCCTTTACAAGAAAAGAAATCTGCTAATACATTAACTGCAAATAAATTACAATCTATAACTTCAGATTTAGTTGATCTTAAAGGAATACGAAAAGAGATTTTAAAACTAGAATTAATTTCTAATTTTTTTGATAGAAATGGAATTGTTAAAATATTAGTAGATGATGCTGTCACCTCCGAAGATAATCATTTATCAAGAGCAAAAACCGATGAAGTATTTATTAAGAATAATACTGGTTTAGAAAAATATTATTTTAAAGTTGGTTTATTAATTTATCATTATCTTAGTATGCTTATATTTATTGAAACTTATTTTAAAATTAATGATAATCAAATTAATGATAATCAAACTAATCCACCTACTCAAACTACTCAAACTTTTATACAATTTTTAAATGAAATAAGTGATGCTTCAAAAGACATTACAGACACCAAAGATAAAATTGTAGCACAAATGGGTATAGATTATGATATTATTTTTTTTAATGAAATTAATCAAGGGGCTTGTAAAGAATTAAAAAAGCAAGGTCATGTGTATTTTAGTAGTTTAGGTAGTGATAATAATGCTTCAGCAATTTTTGTTAAAAGTGGTAAAAGGTTAAGTAGTATGGTTTCGGATGAAAATAAAGATTTGTTGCATTCAATATCAGATACTTTAATCAAAAAAAAATATATAGAACGATTAGTTATTAACTTTGGTAAAGAAGTTAAAGATGTATGTTATTTACACATTCAAGGAATACATTGTTTTTCAGTTCATTTTGATTCAGAAAAATCAAAAACCTTACCCGAAGAAAAAGAGAAAAAATATGTTAAACACAAAGATAAAGCAAGAAATAACAGGAAAGATGATGTAGTAGCATTTATTAAAAACACAGTTAAAAGTCTTGCCAAAGGTGATAAATTTATTATTGCTATAGATACCAATTCATCAAATTTAAATAATACTGATATAGTTGAATTAAAAGATAAAGAAGGAAAAAGTATAAATCATTATCCAACCAACATAAATGACGAAGGTGATAAAAACATGACTGTAAATAAAACAAGGAAATATACACAATCACAAATTAAAAAAGCTGATGATGAAGATAAGGCAACTAAAGATATATTTTTTCATAATTTAACCAAAGTGAATGATAATGAAAGCGATGGAATATACTCTGTAGGAGATGGAACTAAACTAGTAAAAAAGAAAGATTATGACACTTGTCCAAATAATAAGTATCCATTTGATCATTTTATGGTTGCATTAAAAATACAACATGATGCGGAAATAACTAAAACTGACGCTGATTTAACAACTCAACTAAATAAGACGAAAGAGACTGCTAAAATGACTAATGAAATTGTAGAAAAAGTAATTACTGATAATCCAAGCATAGAAGAATTTAAAATAGGGGGTGGGTCATTGAGGAAAAGGAGCCATAAAAATAATAAAAGATTATTATTCACTAGGAAAAGGAGCAATAAAAAAAATAAAAAATACAGTTTTATTAATAATAATAAAATGCGGGGTGGTATTAAAAAGAGCAAACTTAGAAATATAAACTTTAAAAAAAGCAGAAAAAATCAAAAACTTTCTCATAAAAGACTTTAATTCACTATTTTTCCTATTTTATTAATTTTCTTCATTTTTCCCATTTTCATTATCTAATATATTCTGTAAAGCCAAATCTAAATTAGAATATTTTTCATCTATAAATTCATTATATTTATAAAGTTCCATAGGCACTTTTCTAGAATAAACATCTGGATGAATTAAAACCGTTTTCCACTTTAATTTTTTAGCTGTCACCAAATTAATTCCTAAATTATCAAAAAAAGTAATATCATCCTGGTGTGTCAATCCACATAATGACATTAATTTAAGATAAACTATTGGATAAGGTTTATATCCATTTAAAATATCACTAGCGATGACTACTTGGAAACAATCAGACATCCCCATTTTATTTAACCAATGCAGACAATAAAAATGCTTAGCATTACTAAATATAATTTTAGTACCATCTAGTTTTTTAATCAATTCCACATTAGCATATCGACATTCATTATCTATATTTTGATACAATGTATCATCTAAATCAAATAAATATACCTTTTTCTTTTTTCCTAGGATTTTAGTGCCATCATCTATATTTCTACTAGCGCTTTTATTACCCTTTTCCATAAAAAAAAATATTTAATTATATTTTATATGTAATTTAGATAAAATAAACTAGATAAAACTTAAGTTAAGTAAATAATGACATATCAAACAATATTAAAATAAATAAGATGCTGTGTCAAGGCAGATATTATAAAACCCATAAAAAGTCATAGGACAGGTGTACAAAATAACTTTTAAAGAAAATTCACTAAAGTTTTCCAAACTAATATTCTCATTTTTTACTAAATTTAATTCACGTTTTTTATTTTCATTAGTTTTATTCAATTCATCCACTTTACTATTATGGAAATGTCTCCATTCCTTATCTTTTTGAGATATTTTATTTTTAAGTGTCTCATTTTCTATTTCTACCCTTCTTCTTTTAGAGCAATTATCAGCATTTCTTTTATTTAATTCATTAATACTTCTATTTCTTTCAAGTAATTCATCAATTCTTTCAGATTCTACTTTTTGTAAATAATTTATTCTAGAATCTTTTTCAGATAATTCATGATTTAAACTATCAATTTGTCTCTTTCTTTTTTTATTAATATTATCTTTTACAGACACTGTTTTTTCTAAATCATCAATAGTTTCTGCTTGGGATTCTATTTTATCTCTTAAAGCAGTAATCATAGAACTTAATTCATTTTCAGATTCATTGTCATTTGTATCTTCCAATTGATTATCTATTTCCTCATTTTCATATTCTTCATCAAATTCATTTTCATTTTCAGATTCGTTTTGGCATTCTTCCTCTTCCTCAGGAATATCTTCAATATAGTGCTTCCATATTTTTTGATATTGTTTATCCAAATAACCATTTATTCTTTTTAACTGATGAGCTTTCATAAAATCTAAATTATCAAAACAATTTATATATCTATCTCCTCTATTATTATTATAAAATTGAGTAATAATTTGAAATATTTCATTTAAATGATTAACATTAAACTCTTTACAATTCCTCTTTTCTAACTTAAATCTAGATAATTCTTTACATAATTCTCTATCTGCATTAAAATTATTATATTTACATACTAGTATTTTAACAATAGTAATTGATAATAAACTACCATATTTTTTTTTAGTATTGTAATTATTATAAGCATTGTGTATATTGCTTAATGATTTATTTAAGTCAGTGCATACGCTGTTAATTCTTAATACTGTTTTTTCAGAATATCTTATATATAGTAAAATATTAAATTGATATCCATCTTTTTTATTATTTAATAATTTATAATCTTTAGGATAAAATTGAGTAATATTATCACTAAATAATTTATCAATATTAAACCTCATTTTGTCTAAAATTTTATGCACAATACACAAAAATTAATTAGTATTGAATTTATATTAACGATTAAAAATAAATCAATTTTATTACATTTTAAATAGAAAAAATAAAAAAATGTCAATATTAACAATAATCAAAAGTGATTACATAAATGTTTTTTTTGCAGTGCATAGTTAGATGTAGTTCTCTTAAAACAGTTTGTTGGTTAATTTTAATGTTTTTATAATACATCGCGTTAAAATCAATATATTGGGAATCACCTGGGTCATATTTATCAATTATAACTTTAAAACCAATACTTTGACAATATTTATTAATAATATCTAACTCTGTATCGGTGCACATATCTAGATTAACTTTACCTTCCGAATCTCCATATAAATTTTTAGCACCCTGGGTAAAAACAGTTAATAAAAATTCAAATAAATCTACTAATTCCATATCTTCTACAAAAGATAGGGTAATAGATTTTTTAGCCATAGGTAAATCATTAAAAATCTTATCTATCAATTGGTCTGTATTTATTTCCATTTTGTAATTAAGTAATTATTTTACAATATATCTTTAACAAACAAAAAAATAAAAGATTTTGAACTATAAGTAATTCATTAAATTAAAAATTTAAAAAAAATTGAATAAAATAATAATAAATAATTTTTATAAAATAATAAATTCTGTATATTTACCTACAGAAAACAATATTGTGTTCAAGACAAAAATGACTACTGACAATGATTATATTACCAATATTACTTATAATAATCCTGAATTAGATGACAATATTAATGTTATATATCAACCTAATGAAATAGGAATTGACCATATGTTGTCTTCACCATTAGATATTTTAAAAAAAATTAATGTATCAGATATTAATGGTATTCAAGGAATACCTATAAACGTGACACCTAAAATATTAGATGATTTTAATAATAAAATTAATAGTTTTTATAATAATGGTGATATTAATAATAACACTCCATTACCTCCACTAACTCCATTAAATGATTCTTTATTGTCAGAACATAATCTATTACCAGATACCCCTGAATTAAAAGAATTTCCGGATTTATTACCAAAAAATTCTTTATATGAATCTTATAATAATAGTAAGGAAAATAATCTAAACTATAATTGCGAACTTCAAAATTACTTAGGCAAAACTGAAGACCAAAAAAGATTAAATAAACATTTTGAAGACCAAAATAAATGTCTTAATCTATTAATTGAAAATAAGACAATATCATCTATTGAATTAGAAAAAATAGTAGATATTACTAGATTTATTTGCCGAAAATCTTATTTTAAATTATTTAGTGAAATTAGATCAAATTATAAAAAAAAA
>CESM01137728.1_pt1 | contig 10367 bp, 8 predicted proteins | sample 361421 | NCBI WGS metagenome assembly CESM01 (sample SAMEA2622219, study PRJEB7988) | marine metagenome | isolation source: saline water (ENVO:00002010), including | reverse complement strand
GGATTTTTTAGTAAATAAAATCCACTGACTTGAACTATTTAGTTTCCTGAATAAGCTTTGCGCGGTTTAGTCATACTGAGCCTATCAATTACTTAATTTTATTTAAATATGTCTGACAGTTATATTCAGAATCTGTTCTCAGATCGTATCGGCGGTGTTAGTTACGGAAAAGACACTGCAATTTATAAATTTGAAAAGATAAAGCGCGCAAAAAAAGCTGCACTTGAAGCAAATCCTGATGCAGAAATTATTGATATGGGAGTTGGTGAACCTGATGAAATGGCATTCCCTGAAGTTATTTCCAAACTTCACGAGGAAGCCCAAAAACCAGAAAACCGAGGATACTCAGACAACGGTGGTCAAGCGCTAAAGATTGCAGCAGCAAACTTTCTGGAAAAGGAGTGCGGTGTAAGCAACATTGATCCCGATTCAGAAGTGCTTCACTCAATTGGAAGCAAAGCTGCACTTTCTATTTTGCCAGCTGCATTTATCAACCCTAATGACTACGCCATTATGACGATTCCTGGATATCCAGTCTTTGGGACACACACAAAATATTATGGCGGCAAAGTACACAATCTTACTCTGACCGCAGATAATAACTATCTACCTGACCTCGACAGCGTTCCAGCTGAAGTACTAAAAAAGGCGAAAGTACTCGTACTAAACTACCCAAATAATCCAACTGGAGCTAGCGCCACACCAGAGTTCTTCTCCAAAGTAGTTAATTTTGCAAAGAGCAATAACCTAATCGTTATTCACGATGCTGCATACATCGGCTTAGTTTACGACGGCAACCGACCGCTAAGCTTTCTCGCAACACCTGGAGCAAAGGACGTTGGTATAGAACTTCATTCTACGAGTAAAAATTTTAACATGACCGGCTGGCGATGTGGATTTGTCGCTGGAAATTCATTGCTAGTAAAAGCCTATGGCGATGTAAAAGATAACTCAGATTCTGGTCAATTCCTCGCCATTCAAAATGCTTCTGCATACTGCTACGATCATCCAGAAATCACAAAGTCCATCGCGACAAAATATTCTCGCCGTATGGATAAGTTGGTGGGAGTTTTGCAGAAAAGCGGTTTTAAAGTAAATAAGTCTGGCGGATCTTTTTTTCTATATATGAGTGCTGCAAAAGCCGCACTTAAAACGAATGGAAAAAGGATAGAATTCGAAAATGGCGAAGATCTCTCCCAATGGTTAATCCATGAAAAACTCATCTCTACCGTACCATGGGACGACGCTGAGCCAGCAATTCGTTTCAGTGTAACATTCGCAGCGAAAAATGAAATCGATGAAGATCGTGTAATTAGTGAAATCGCATCTCGGTTAAGTGATGTTAAATTCGAGTTTTAATGCAGCTATTGCGAGAACAAGCTTTCCTAAATTCTGATTTAAGATTGCGCTTTCAGATTGACTGTCGTTGAGTATTTCCAATGGTATTCGTCCTCGACAACTACGATTCATTTACATTCAACTTGGTCCAATACTTGGGCGAGTTGAATGCAGATATATTGGTTCATCGGAATGATGAAATAACAATAGATCAAATCGAAGCCAAAAATCCCGCAAGAATTCTAATTTCGCCTGGCCCATGCACTCCCCGCGAAGCTGGACTATCAATCGAGGTAATTAAACACTTTGCCGGCAAACTGCCAATTATGGGTGTATGCCTCGGGCATCAATGCATCGGGCATGCCTTTGGGGGTGAAGTTGTAGTGAACTATCGAATGATGCATGGCAAAACATCACCTATTACACATAATGGTAAAGATTTGTTCAAAGGCATTCCCTCCCCATACGTAACTACTCGCTATCACTCACTGGTAGTGAAACGAGATACTTTACCGGATTGTCTGGCGGTCACTGCGGAAACGAGCGAAGGGGAAATCATGGGACTACAGCATAAGGAATTCCCAATTTGGGGTGTTCAGTTCCATCCTGAAAGCATTCTGACTGAACATGGTCACACAATGATGCAAAACTTCCTGAACCTTAGTATTGAAAATAACGGTTAACGCAAACTATTGACTTAGTAAGTTAAAATGCTTTAGGGAATACCCAAGCAAGCAACATAACCATAATTAGTCCGACAATCGCCATAACAGTCATCAAAAAAGATACACTGCGAATCGACTCACGAATTGTCATTCCACTCATGCGATTAATCACCCAAAAGCCGCTGTCGTTCATCCAAGGGAACGGCTTTGAGCCACAACCAATAGCCATTGCTAGATAAACAGGATGAAATGACAACCCTTCGATCATCGAAACAAAAATACCAACAGAAGTAATCATAGATACAGTAGCTGAACCCTGTGCAGAACGCACTATAGCGGTAACACAAAACGCCATCGGTAAAATAAGTAAGCCACTAATATTAAACGTCTCAGCTAAACCACCAATACGGTCTGCGATATTGGTCTGCTGAAGCACAGAACCAAATGAGGCGCCAGCGGCAGTTATGAGAATTACCACCCCTCCACTAGCCAATGCAGCCTGTACGGATTCAAATAATGCTTGCTTATCTCCGCGTTTTTGAAAAGCCAACAAGCCAAGTGCAACGATAGCAGAAATAATTAGTGCAAAATTTTTGTTACCAACCAAGCTCAAGAAGTTTGCAAAACTCTCTGGAGGAGTAGCAATGAATTTCTGTAGAATTGTGTTACCTGCTATCAACAGAATCGGTAGCATTACCGGTAATATAGAAAGGCCAAAATGTGGTAATGATTTATCTTCATGATTTGAAATTTCTTCCAACTTGGCTAAAGATGAATCAGGGGAATTCCTTAATGGCACATGCCACTTTCTTTTACGATTAATCCAAGTTGCATAAGCATAACCTGCAGCACATGCCATACTTCCAACGATCAAGCCCATCACTATCATTAATCCAAGATTAATATTTAATTGTTCAGCAACGAAAAGTGGTCCCGGAGTAGGCGGAACGAGAGAATGTGCCATCGTTGCCCCAGCAACGATTGTCATTATATATAGGCCATAATTCTTTCGAAACCGCATAGCCAACGCCTTCCCTAAAGGAATCATTAAATAGAATACAGTGTCGAAAAATACCGGTGTCCCAAGCAGAAAGCCACTCCCAGTGAAAGCCAGCGGTGCTCGCTTTTCCCCTAAACAACCCAACGCTGTTCGTACAATGCGCTCTGCCCCTCCGCTTTCTAAAAGGCATTTCCCGATAATTGATGCCATCGCAATTAAAATTCCCAAACTACCACATGCTTTTCCAAAAGCGTCAGTAACTCGAACAATTATAGACTGAGATGCGATGTAATTCGCCTTTGTTTCATGCATCATTTGAACCAAATAATTCAAATTAGGATTATCCTTTCCAAAACGATTTATCGCTTGTTTTCGAATATCTTTTTCGATTCTCGAGTCCTTCAGGACAGACAGCTTAATACCTTCTGAACTCGACAATGAACCAACAACTAATGCCGCAGCAATTAGCGCTACAAAAGCGTGCAACCGCAGCCAAATGACTCCGCCTATTACAACAGCCATTCCAACTAAAAGAATAATCAACGGATCCATTGAATTTCGTGTATTTAAAAATCCTCAATCCATTTGACACTGTGGTCTCCAGTCACAGCTACCGTTTCAGGAGGAGAATCAATTTTAAAATAGGACCAAGGACCAGGTATAAATGGATATTTCTCAACAATCCCTTCATCGACTATCACACCCAATCCTGGTCCATCTGGCATAATTAAATTACCGCCTACAATCTCTAATGGCTCTTTTAGAATTTCTTCCGATGCTGGAAATGGATACATCCCTGGAACATTAACATTTGAATAACAGGGATACTCCAACCACTCCACAACATCTTCCTCCCAACAAACCCCAAGGTGTGCTGCTGCTAGAAGCTCAAGATTCGTACCCCAACTGTGAAAGGCAAATCGAAGTTGATGCTCTTTTACTTTTTCAAATATACGTTGTGCCATTGCAAATCCGCCCTGACAACACACATCCATCTGAATGAAATCAGTACAACATTTATCAAATAAATCGATAAAACCTGCTTCATCTTTTTCGTGCTCTCCAGTCGCAATAGGAAACTGAGCCTTCTCCTTTAAATTGGCATACGCTTCGTGATCTTCAGGAGGAAGTGGCTCTTCTAGCCAAGTTGGTTGGAATTCAGCCATAGAATTAGCTAAATCCAAAATAGTCTCGGGTGAATATGTTTTGTCACCCATTCTCCACCAAGAATGAGCATCTATCATAAGACCAATATCAGGCCCAACCGCAGATCGCATTTTTCTAACCGCCTCTAAATCCTCTTCTGGACCCCGTGCAGGCCTCATTTTATAAGCCTGAAATCCCATTCCAGTAATAGCCAACGCTTCTTCAGCAAAACGCTCAGGCTCCATATACATCCCAGCACTTCCATAAAGTTTAATTCTATCACGCTTCGCTCCACCCGCAATATCACTTAAAGGGGATCCATTAAACCTAGCAACCAAATCCATAACTGCGATCTCCACAGCTCGATAAGTCTTGGTTAATTCCAAATCCCCATTGAAGTTAAAACTAGCCCAACTCTCTGGATCGAGTCCCTCAAGAAACGGAGAGATAGTCTCCAAAATTTCGCGTAACGCCCTTTCATGTGCTGGCCCTGGAGCAAATCCAATAAGTCCATTATCAGCAACTACCCGAATATACATAGCATCCCGTTTCAAGATCGTTCTCATTCCCCCATAAAACGGTAAAACCAAAGGCTCAGGTAAAGGGCAAGAAACTAAAAATGCTTCAACTTTTGAAATCTTCATAAATAATTTGAGCTAATTTGCTGGCTGAACAAAAATAACTGCACTACTCCTCAAGTCCAAGCAATCCAACGATCCAAATAGTCAAAAGTTTTATACATATTAACAATAAGACATAAATGCGACAATTTGACTCACATTTTGAATGCTGTTACTATGACTATATTATCTGTTTAGACGTTTTATTCGAATGAAGATGGTGCAAAAGATTATGTCCAATGAGGAAGCTTTTCACCTTTTACTAGCTGCAGTAATTGGAGTTATAGGCGGATTAGTAAATTTGTTTTTTTTGTATTTTGTTTCATTAGTACAGTGGTTGATTTTCCAAAATTCTGGCGATTCGGCTCTTTTAGCTCAAGAATCTAAACCATTTTTAAGAATCCTTGCTCCAATTTTAGGAGGCATATTGGCTGGATTAATCCTACTTCTGCATTCGCATCTTTCAGGTAAAATGAAGCCTACAAATGTTTTAGAAGTTGTGGCTCTGGGGGATGGGCGAATTGGCATGCGTTCCACTTTAATTAATGCTTGGTCTTCTTTGATTAGTATTGGGTCAGGCGCTTCGATCGGACGTGAAGGAGCTATCACTCAATTAACTGCCGCCTTAGCTTCAAAGTGGGGACAAATACATCAGTGGCAACCTTATAGACTAAGATTGATGGTGGCTTGTGGAGCCGCTGCCGGATTAGCTGCAGCTTATAATGCACCCATTGCAGGAGCGCTCTTTGCCGCTTTAGTTCTTGTGGGTAATTTTTCGATGAATCTTTTTGCCCCATTGGTAATGTCTTCAGTGGTCGCAACAATGGTATCGCGTTTTTGGTTTGGAATTGACCCTTGGTATGTCCTGCCAAAATCATTAAATTTTGAGCAAGCAACAAATTTTTCTAGCATGTTATGGTTTCTGATTTTGGGTGTTTTTTCAGGAATTAGTGGATCCTTCTTCCTTAAATCTATACAGAAAATGGAGACAACTTCTGCAAAAATCAATTGGCCCATATGGAGTAAATTAGGCTTAGCTGGATTAGTAGTAGGTTTAGTTGCATTAATTTTTCCAGGTGTTTGGGGAAATGGATATGGAATTACCAACGAAATTTTGCAGGTAAATAGTGACGAAAAAGATTTTTCCGGTTTGCTTAATGGATCCATTTTATTTGAACTAAATATATGGAAAATTTCTATTATTCTTTTTGCTGGATTGTTAATTGCGAAATTTATAACCACAGTAGTCGCAGTTGGAACAGGAACTGTTGGTGGAGTTTTCACCCCTACTCTTTTTTTAGGGGCCGGACTTGGAGCAGCTTTTGGTCAAATACTTAGTTACTCTAACCTTGATAATGGTTTACCAATAGCGGCATTCGCCCTAGTTGGAATGGGGAGCGTCTTGGCCGCAACCACGCGGTCTCCTCTTTTTGCAATTATTTTAATTTTTGAGATTTCATTAAAGTATGAATTAATGCCACCTTTAATGATCGGATGTGTAGTAGCAACTCTAGTTTCCCGTGGGCTTCACAAACCTTCAGTTTATACTGCCCCGCTATACCGCAGAGGATTAGAATTTGATCAGGAAGACCGTCAAATGGGATCAGCCATAGATCGGTGTGTTGGAGACTTAATGGTAGCACCAACTTCTCCAATCAAAGAAACGGATCACTTGCCGCAAATATCAGAAATTTTCCTAAAAAGCCCTCGAAATTATTTACCAGTACTAAGCAAGGATAAAAGATTAGTTGGAATTATATCACTACAAGATGTTAAAGCTCATCTTAATGGTGGAGATGAATTACGAGCGATTATCGCTCTGGATTTAATGAGACCAGTTGAAACAGTGCTTACTCCAAACACTCACCTCATGGATGCTTTGCCAACCATCATGAGTTCTGAAATTGAAATGATTCCTGTCGTAAATACAGAAAGAGAAATGCACTTAGTTGGGTCCGTATCCCGCAGCCAAACGCTGGGCTCCTTGTCGGAATCAATCGGTGAAAGAAGTCAGATAAATAATATTTAATTTAAGTATATTTACTTGCCAACGAATCTTAATCACATTCGGCTCATTTGTTCACAAAATGAATATCAACCAATTCTCCAGGATGAAGGTTGAGCGCTTCGCCATTTTTTGTAACCACTGATTCCAGATCGACAGTAAAGGCGAGTACTTTTTTATAAGCAGCCCCATCTCTCAGCACTCCACTCCCTACCGATTCTAAACGATTACTAACTTTAGATATTTTGGCTGCTATAACTTGCTTTCCATTAAGCCTACGTGTTCGGATCTCCACTTGCTCTCCGACTTTAGGCTCAAAGTTTATCGGTTGTGGAATATATCCAACTACCTTTTTGACTTTAGATGAACTAATCGTAGCGATTGTTTCCCCATCGCCCACACTTTCGCCAGTCTGCTTACTTATACTACCAATTTTACCATCAATTGGAGATGTAAGAATTATAGGGTTAAGTAGTTCTTCAACTCGAACAAGGCTTTGATCAAGTTTTTCAATTCTAACTTTATCCAAAAAACTAGTAGGATCTGTATCTTGAGATTCACTCAAAGCTTCTTTGATCGAGGATACTAACCCAGTAGTTTCCTCAACCTTTACCTTATAGCTATCCCTTGCAGTCTTGGCTTTATTATAAACCGTTTCAGAGACAAGTTGATCATTAAACAGTTTAGATATACGCTGATATTCACGTTCAGAATTCTCAAATTCTATCTTTAATGCCGCAAGTGTTGTACGCTCATTGAGCCAATCCAAACGCAACTGGTTATAATTCAAAGTAGTACGAGCACGCTGAACAGGATCAATAGTCAAAGTAAGAAGATTAACCTGTGCTCGAACCCACTCAACTTGAGCATCTACATAGTTTGGATCAGTAGAATAATCCACTTCAGCAATAGGCTCTCCAGATTTTATTTCATCAAACCTTCCAACATGGACTTGTTTCAACAAACCTGCCCTAGGGCTAGAAATAACAATGTTATCAGAACGAGCTTCACCAACAACAGAAGAAGGAGCTATCTTATTCCACCAAAGAAATCCCAACACTATTACACATAGTGAAAAAATAATAATGGGAAGTACGACCTGACGAAAATCTTGCCACCTCTGTGCTACTGGTATCGGTATCGGTTGTTTATTATTCATTTTAAATCTCCGATTCTTCCTCTGCCTTTAATCCAGTAACCCTTGAAACCCCATCAATTTCTCGGAGCTCAATCAATAAATCCTCCAGTCTAGCTGGATCTCGCAGTAACAATCGATAAGAAAAATCTACACCTGAAGAACCATCACCTGTCCGCTCACTGACGCAACGAGAACGACGAGAGTGACGCTTAAGCGCTTCGTCAAGCTCACCAATTTCTGGAATAGGCCTATGCCAATTTAGGTTTAAAATTGTATCATAACGATGGCGTGTTCCAAAAGAAGTCACTCTAACATAAAACATTATTGAACATATCATAGCGCAACCAGCGATAGCAGTAGAAAATTTGAGCGTGCCGCATGCCATACCAACTACTATGACCGAGAGAATATAGGATGTGTCGAGGGTATCCCTCAAAATATTTCGAAAACGAACTATCGCAAAAACTGCCATCAACCCGAATGCAGTGACAAGGTTGTTTGAAAGTACAAGCATTACCATTGAAACGATTGTTGGAATTACAACAAGCGAATTAACAAAAGAACGAGAATAGGACAATCCCGAATGAGTAAACATATAAACCCAAGCTATTGCATGCCCACAACAGAATGCCAAAAGTAAACCCATGAGCATCATGGGAACGTCAGTAGGTATCGGCGTATAATCGCCCTGTAAAAACCAATGATCCATTTAATTAATTTCCAACTATTTCACCGCCTGTAACAACAGGATATCCATTTGCATCCAAACTCATACGCACTTTGCTCTCACCTATTAGGGTGACCCCGTCAACATATTTCGCGGCACCACACTGTGCCAGACCAAATATACGCACCAACTCGCGAAACCAATCAGGATATCGGTTGGTAAACTTTAACTCGAGCACGATATTATTACCAAACACATAATTCGGATGATTAATTGCCGTAATCATACGATAGGTAGGCTCAACCTCAATTCTGGTTTCTCTATCCATTGTAACCCGAACAGAATTATCACCGGAACTAATCCATGCCTCACGATAATAAGCAACATGAGCTTTAGGCGAAGCGTTGAGTTCTTTCATATGATGAATAAATTGCTCAATGGCTGCTCGAGGACCAGGGTCATTACTAGCCATATGCTCTGGCAATGGTAATTGACCTGAAACAACTTGATCCAGAGCTTCACGCTTAATACCACCACGCTGCTTTGAAATCGTATTGTCCGTGCGACGCTTTATTTCAAAAAAAACAGGCGCTTTAGGCCTATCTTCATAAAAGCGGATACGAAGTTTATATCGATTCTTATCTCCGTTAATAGTGGTCTGATAAAGTCTAAGATCCGGGGAGTCGAGATATAGGCTATGGACTGGATAAGATAAATTAGACTGAGTGGCACCAAATGAATCAATTTCAAGATAAGAAGACACAAAATCGCGAACAGCAAGTGCCACATCCTCTCGAATAATGTACTTATGCTCGTAACGTTGCCTTTGAAGATTGTCTGCCAAATGTTTCCTCTAATGTTAAATAGCTATCTAGTCGAATACCGGTAAAACCGACGAGCTCGAAAATCTAATGCTTAATACGTGATTGTCACGAAAAAGTTACAATCTTTAATAAGACCAATAAGTCCAAATTAATCGAAAAACTAAAGAAATAAATATTCAATTCTTTTCGCTTTTTAAACGTAATTGACCACAAGCCGCATCTATATCTTTTCCTTTTTCCATACGAACTGTGACTCGAACTCCATTATGATGAAGACTATCTCGAAATTCTGCTATGGTTTTATCGCTTGGTCGCTTCCATTCCAGTCCATCTACAGGATTGTACGGAATTAAATTAACCTTACACTGCAAACGCTTTGCTAAACTAACCAATGCATCAACCTGTTCTAAACCAGTATTCACTTGATCAATGAGAATGTATTCTACCCAGATCATTCGCCCTTTGGCCTTCTGATAAGCTTCACAAGCATCAATCAATTGAGCCAAAGGATACTTACGGTTTACTGGCATAATTTTGCTTCGCACATCGTCAGTTGCTCCATGTAATGATATAGCCAAATGGTACTGTTGAGGTTCTTCTGCCAGCTTTCGAATCTCGGGTACCAAGCCACTGGTAGAAACTGTAATTTTTCTCGCACCAATATTAAGCCCCCAGGGAGCATTCAAAATTTTTAAAGCCTTGGTTAAATTTAAGTAATTAGCCAAAGGCTCTCCCATACCCATAATTACAAGATTATTTACAAGAGTCTGCCCATTGGATAATTCATGATTGGTATATTCGTTACTTTCTTGTAATTTATTAAGCTTCCATCGTTCGACAGACAAAACCTGATCCACTATCTCAAACACCTCTAGATTACGGCGATACCCCATGATACCGCTGGCACAAAATTTACAGCCATAAGCACAGCCAACTTGAGTAGAGACACATAAAGTATGACGAT
>CESM01019588.1_pt1 | contig 10379 bp, 1 predicted proteins | sample 361421 | NCBI WGS metagenome assembly CESM01 (sample SAMEA2622219, study PRJEB7988) | marine metagenome | isolation source: saline water (ENVO:00002010), including | reverse complement strand
ACTATATTATTTTCTACTGTAAAAGCATCTGGGATATATACATACTCATATCCTTCTTTCCAAAACTCAATGTCATAGGTTCCATTTACTAATTCAATATAAAAAACACCATCCTCATTAGAATGTGCAGTCACATCATAAGTATAATTAAAAACATTAATATAAACATCGCTTAGGGTAGATCCATTCTCACCATATACGATCCCGGCTACCGCTCCATCAAATTCATATATTTGCTCAAGTGTTACATCGATATGCCTTTCTTCATCCTCATGTATAAATACACTATCGAATTGAAATACATAGTAATCATTGTTTGCAAAAATAATCTCATAGTTACCTGGATATACATATTTACTGTAGTGACCAAATCCATCTGTTCTAGTGCTAGACCAGTTTCCATTTTGATCTTGGAAATATACACGCACATCTGAAAGCGAGTCTCCATTAGTATTTGTCACATAGCCAAAGAATCTTGACTGCGGAGCATCATCTAAATAAAAATCTAAAAACAGTGAGTCATAAGCACCAATAAAATGATCTTCATAAACCTCATTAAATCCTTCTGCGGTTACCTGAACACTATAATCTTGATCTCCTATTAACTCTAAGAAGTAATGACCATCACTATCCGCCTCCACACCATATGTGTCTCCTGTATTATGACTGTATGCATTAACCTGAGCATATGCAATACCATCACCGCTACTAGCAGCATGAATACGCCCTAGCATTACCGCTGGCTCTGGATCATTGCCCTCTTCCATCGCAATATTTATGGTAATAGACTCACCAGCTTGGAGGTCAATATCTCCAGCTGGGTAGTGCTGTGTCTGATAACCATCTGCCCAAACGCTTAGCATGCCATCTTCACAGTTTTCAGGATAATATGAAAATACTCTATAAGTACCTAGTGCACCTGTATGATCCCAGTCTTCGCTATCACCACAATGGAGCACCGCCTCCGCACCGTGAATAATATCTCCATTATTTGCATCAGTAACAGAGCCATAGACACGCGCAGCCATGTTCAATGGAGCGATACCTATCTCTAAAACATAGTGATCCCCATAAGAAAGATAAAATGCGTCATGCTCTGCCCAGTAGCCATCTTTATAGATAAATAAGTCATATTCTCTATCAGCTGGAACCTGAGTCATAAAATATCCATCAGCATCGGTGACCTCTTCCATTGTCTGAAGCTCACCATCTTGGTCATAAGCAAATAAAATAGTCGCATCAGATAAATGTTCACCAGTATACCAGTCTCTCAACCAACCCTCAACAATTGGATCTTCGTTGTTATTATCGGAGCTGATATGTAAATCTAGATAATGGTGGTCTCCGTTATTCGCATATTGGTATTCAAAGCCGCTTCCTTGAAAATCACTAGTATGAAATAGATTCATTGATCTACTGGCAGAAATGAAATATCCTCTATCGCCTTTGACCGGTATATTATAATAACCAGATGAGTCAGTAAAAGCTGGCCAAACAATATAGCTCTGATCATCAGCAATTAGATAGACTTTCCCATCATTGACAGGCTCTCCATTTTCATCATAGACAAATCCTTCAAAGTAAGAAGTACTCTGGTCATCATGATTCTCTTGAAGCATAAATTCATCAATGTATACACCACCATTTTGGTTATGTAATTGGGTGTAAAAAGCACCAACCATAGCCCTAACAGCATTTTCAGGTGCAATGGACTGAAGATTCATATGGTGCCAGTCGTTAACACCAAAGCCGCCATCAAACGGAAGTGAAATATTCCAACTGAGGCGTTCCCAATTTTCATTATAATAATCAATCGCTAATACGGCATTATTCTCCCCCTCTATAAAATCATGCTCATGATGATTTAACCAGGCACTTAGATCAAAGTGCATTCCGGGTTGAACCTCTACTTCTTGCACAACATATGTCACCGGGAACTCTTCCTCCGTGTTGTAAATTCCCCAAAACTTAAATGAGGAATCCCCCTCAAATGCCTCAAAGGATTGGTCTGAGTTCCACATGGTCATCCCAGTACCAATTATCATAGAATTCTCATGATGCCACCAGCCATTGAATCCTTCTTCAAATCCGCCGTTATAAATCAGATTCCCTCCAGACTCTGATGGTTGGAGATAGAATTCAAAATGATCGCCCATTTCTATTTGGTAGGAATCGATATAATACATATTCCCTATCCAACCTTCACCACCAGCTTCCAGATCATAATTAATTCCATCACCATAGAGCATCATAGTGAAATTCCCATCCCAATCTGTAAAGGTTCTCTCTCTTGAACTATATTCCTCATGTGCATAGGCAGTTACCTCCGCCCCATAGATTGGATTACCCATTGTATCTCTAACCGTACCATTTATATGATACATAAGCTCATTATCTGTAATGTGAATATCTACATGATGAGAACCTTCAGGTAGAAAAACATCTTGGGACTTACAACGTTCATTATCATAATTATTCCAATAATGAGCACAGGTCTCATACATAAAATATCTTGGCTCGTCGTACCATATTTCATATGAACCATCTTGATTGATTATGGTATTACTTTCAAAATAAGAACTATCCTCATAGTAGTAGTAATCATAGGAGTGACTGAACATATGAAATAACCCACCAGAAGCCTGTTCACCATTAACAAAAACAGTCCCACTTATGGAATTCTCAAGTTCGGTAAAAAACAAATCAATTCCATAAGTCCCACCATGAATATTTAATGGATTATTAAACCAGTCCATACCACTATTCTGGTGCTCCTGATAATCAATTGCAACCTGGTTATTTGAGAAAAATGGATCAAAAACTGCAAAATTGTAATCGTATGAAAAATCGACCGAATCAAAAAGATCTATGTGGTAGTTCCCATCATATCCCGTAGAAGCAAGATAGGGCATATCATATTCACTATCTATCGAATCTCCTTCAGGCATGACCTCCACTACTAGGTTTGAATATTCACCTGGGTGTGTACGCCCACTAATATAATTTTCAGATGCAGAACCGGTTATTTGAATAGAAACAATATTCTCATTTCCATGGTGGTCATATGCTTTAATAAAGTAAGTAGAATTTTGAATATAGATCCAAATCCAAGCCCATTGATCAATTCCTTCATTCATCCCTAATCTCAAACTAGTAATACCTAATCCAGGATTATTATCACCAATATGATTACCAACTTGTATGCCACCTTGATCAACTACACTAATGATACCGTTATCTGCTGACCATGACCAATCTGGATGTTTGTACCAATTGTAATCTTCATCATCCAATTGCCCATTAAAATTCATATCTCTGAATACCTCAAAGTAGATAGTGTCGCTATAGTTTTCATGTACAAAGGTTAAATCTAGAGGATCACGATATGATATCACTGCAGATGACCCTGATCCGTTAACAAGGAAATCAAACTCACCAAGAGTTGCATTCATTACTGGTGGCGTGTCAGTACTATAGCCAGCACCATTGATATTTTCAGCATGGTTTCCATAGGGAGAAAGATCGTATACCATTGAATTATCCTCATCATTAAAATTCCAATATCCGAGCAAATTCTCTTCCTCTCCAGACAGGCTTAGATTCATGAGTGAATGAATATCATCATTGTTAAAAGCACGATTCCAAATAGATAGCTCATCAACAAGTCCTATAAAATTACCAGCATTACCATTTCCATTTACATTATGACCTATATACATATCCGCATTATTATTGTTTACACTCCCCGAAATAGAGATGGAACTATCGAATTGTCCGTTAACATACAAACTCAATAGACCGTCGTTTTCACTGTAGGAAAAAGCAACATGTGTCCATGTATTATGCTCAATCGGTATAGTCCCATCAAAATTGTACCATGTCCCATTTTGACTACGAACATGGGGTCTGAATACATTACTGGCTGAAAGGGAAAAACTTTGTGGAGGAGCACCTGTTTTTGAAATAATATTTCTGTGAGTTTCCTGTTCTCCTGTTATCTTTACCCAAGCAGAAATAGAGAGCTCACCATCAAAGTTAGATATAGAGGGATTATTATTTACTCTTAAATGTGAATCACCATTAAACTCCATAGAAAAGCTGGACTGATCAAAGTAGTATGCTCCCATATCGCTTCGTGACCCATCTGGATCATTATAAAAATCATCAGGGTGCCCGCTATCAATACATGGAGAACCATCTTGTAAAGTGAAGTCGCCATCCCAAGGATTGTTCATCATTGGATCCATATCAATATTATTAACATTATCCCAGAAACCACCCTGTACAAGATTATGTTCTACATTATAGTAGTCTTCATAATTCACACCAATAAGGTCTTGCTCACCGCCCCAAAAAATATTACTGGTCACAACATGGTCTTGCGAACGTATAGCGATTGCTTTTGCGCCCTCTTGGGTATGATTATCAAAAAATGTATTTTTATATACATGTGCAGCGCCATTATTTATCCGCATGGCTCCACCACCCCAATCATTGCCTGCTGAATTATTAAGAAAAACATTATGACTCACATCACAAGATATATTACTAAGGTAGATCGCTCCACCCATCCACTCTGCATGATTGTTTTCAAAAACATTGTTTGAAATATTCCCATCTACATTCACAGCATAGATAGCAGTACCATGCCCATCTTTATAATTATTTCTAAATATATTATCTGATATTTCTATTTGAGTTGTTGACCATTGATCACCATAATCATTGATATCTAAAAACCCGCCTGAATTATTTTCTACTCTAAACCCTTTAAAACTAAAATGAGGAACTCTGCCTCTTATAGATAAAAATGAAGAATCAGTAAAAACTGCTCCTCCAGAGCTATCTGAATATGATATAAGATGTACAGAACGATCAAAGATCTCATAGTTTAGTTGATAGTCTCCACCAGGAGCAACCAATACGGTATCTCCAGCATGTTCTACATAGTATTCACCGGTCATATCAAAATATTTTGTTGATGAATCATTGTGCATAAAATAATAATTCAAATAATGGCCTGGTGATGCAGTGGTTGAGTCTAATGCTGCATATATATCCCACGTATCTTGCGGTACTCTTATTGTTTTTGGGTCATCTAAGTATGGAGCATCAAAACTAAAGTATACTTCATGCGTTTCACCATAGTTTAAAATAGTATTATCCCAATTACCATCTCCCATATCAATATCAAGCACAAGCGGAGCAGGTCCACCATTTCTAATTAAAAAATTATTGGACACATTATCGCCTTGCGCGACATTTAACTCACGAATACTACTGCCAAAAAATCCGTTGTTTGCTTCAGTCTCAATAATTGGTCTATCGTACAAAGAAACAGGCCATTCTGTTCCCCATAACATTCTCAAATGATCTGCATGAAAAGCACCCTCATCTTGTGTCTCTATATTGTCTCCTTGAGTTGAAGCAACAAAAAGAACAAGGTCTAATTCTACTGTTTCACCTGGCTCAACATTACCCACTGAAAAAGTGACAAGCATAAACTTATCACCCGGTTCGTTATCAACCCAACCAAGACTATCACTAATATTGCCGCTAAACATATAGGTGGTTTGGTCTCCTGTTGTAGGATCTATAATATTTGAACCATCTTTATGTAAACCCTGTTGTAGATTATAATTCTCATGGTCTCCTTCTGGATCTTCATTCACGATAACAGAGGTAAGCTCATAGTCAAATGATACAGGAGCAAGACCAAAGACAGTGTTCTCATTGAAACCATCATTGTTATTATCATTCATATAATACACAATCGTATTATCATGGTCATAGCTAACAAGATCATTATAATAATCACCGCCAAAATCAAAATCACAGAACATACTAACGTAAGCATCATTCCATGTGAACTGACTTTTATTTTCAATCTCATATCGAACAAAAACAGCGTCATTTAACGGACTATTCGCATTTTGATCCATACCTCCATAGAGGACTTGCCTTACTTCTGCTTTTCTATCACCGTTATCATTATAAATAGAAAAAAGACTTTGGTCTAGAGGGACACTAGGATTCCCAGAACTATCTTTAGGTGTAAAACCGTAGTCCGTCCAGTCACTATAATCCTCAGAGTTTTCTGAATTATCCCAACGATTAACTTTTAAAACTCGGGACTCAGGAGCATAGGGATCAGATAGGTTATTATTTGAATTATCTTTTTCAAATGTGAAAGTCCAATAACCCTGATCAAAACCAATAGAAAGAACCATTGTATTTCCATCAAAATAGGTTATGTCATAAGAAATAGAATCTGGAATATTCAATTCAGAATCATTCCAAAGCTCACCACCATTGATTACCTGAGCTATACCCAAATATGCCCCAGTACCATAAACGGTGACGGTAGAACTCTCCGCATTAAGACTCCAATATGAATCATTAGAATTATCATGAGGATATACAGGAGAAAAACACCCTTCCCCGTCTACGCTATCACTCTGCCAGTCTTGAACCCATGTTTCACCATGGAAAATATTATCAAATGTACCATCCTGATTAAAAACGTACTCATCATCAAAAATACACCAACGAGTTTCAATATCATCTGGACTATTTTGCCACCATTCAGAACTGTTTATCATTGGCCCGACTTGCATCGCACCTTCATTAGGAGAAAGTCTCCATGTACCGGAGAGAGATTCATGATTTATTGGAACATTGCTACTTATTAATTCACCCGGCGTAAAATCTGAATGATTCCAGTGTACTCCTGACACGCTAGGGTTTCCAAAATTATCCATACTACCAATCCAGAGCCCTGAGCTGTATATCATATTCTGACTTTGTCCACGTGGCCACTTACCAGCAGATTCTTCTGTTTCGTAGTTGTTCCCAATCCGTCCATCATTAGTACTATTCAAATACCAACGATTTCCATTGAAATACTTTTGATCATTAACATCATTTCTAGAGTTTCTAGATAAAGATCTAGACTCAAGATTTTTTTTCTTTTTCTCAATACCGCTCAGCGTTTCTTCTTTTTGACTATCTGTGTCAAACCTATCAGGAATCTGACTTGTAAAAAGGGTTGATGTGATAATTGTTAGAGTGATTAATAATCTGCTCATAGCATTTTCCTATATTCTATTTAAAATTCTTTGATCTTCAGGTAAAGACAATAAGATCCCCCACCCTCTATTCTTCCAATAAAGGGTATAGAAAACCTTACCACGATCCCGTGAATTTCTCATACACCTTATATATAGCAATTTTTATGCCAATTATAGCGGAATATATACTTTTTTTATTCTTATTGAGGAAAAATAATAAGCTATGCTAAAACGAGAAAATGGAGTACTGTAACACTTTAATACGTTATGTAATATGATGAACACAACATTTTGTTACATATACTTAATAATATGTTACCACTTATTTTTTATTTTGAATCTCTTTAAGGTGTTTTATCCCGTGCTCATCAAAGTAAGAAGTGGAAAACTCAAGAACCAGATCTGATGCAGAATCACAGAAATCCTGATCAACATTTTGCTTACACTTCATCGCAGCGACAATCAGCTGCTGTAGTAAAAGAGTGTGATTTACATACACCTGCCGGCCGGCTTCACCCTTTTTCTTTGGCTTGATTCTTTGAGCTAAAAAATAGGAAGAAACTGTATCCTGTATCTTTGTTGCGTGATCTTCTTTTGTGTTCACCCAGCGAATCATTTGATTTAAAGACTGAGCGTCTGCTTTTCCTGAGAGCCCCTTGATCATACTCATTGCCTTGCGAATAGTTGCAATATCTTCTTCGATCTGTACGATCCTCACAGCGTCATCATAGATCCCACATGGAACCTGGCAGTGACCATAAAGATTAGATGAGAGTATTAAAACAAAAATAAAAGAGATTAATTTATTTAATTTAATCATAACTATTTCCTTACTGATTTCAATACGGAAATTAAACAAAAAAGGGGTCTCAATAGAAACCCCTTTTCTGCAATTATACAGCGCATCATTACGCTATTTTTTGATGTTTATTTCATCAGCACCATCTTACGGTTCTGTACAAAATCACCAGCCTGAATCGAATAGATATAGACACCCGCACTAACAAGCCTACCCATATCATTCGTAGCGTTCCACATTACAGTACGATATCCAGCATTCTGAACACCATTAACCAGTGTACGAACCTTACGCCCCATTAGATCGTAGATCGAAATGGTCACCATCGCCTCCTCAGGGAGAGCATACTGGATCTGCGTTGAAGGGTTGAACGGATTAGGATAGTTCTGATTTAATGCGAACTCAGTTGGAAGACCGATAGTCTCATCAGCCGATAGAACAGCTGATACAGAGTTACTAGGGTCACTCTCTAGTCCAGACATATCAACAGAAGTGATCCAATACTCATAGGCACCAGATTCAGAAACATCCTGATCAACATAGAACGAGTCAACAGTTGTAAATACCATAGCAGGCTCATCCGATGCAATCTCTCTGCGATAGATATTATGATAATCAAAATCTTCATCATCATCTCTTGTCCAGCTCAGTGAAACAGAACCTGGATCTTGGCTCATCATAAAGTTCATCGGAGTTCCAGGGTGCAGATTATCTACAGAGTATCCACTAACGGGCTCTGAATCAATGTAGTAATTAACATCTTCCGTGTGAGCGGTTACGATAAAGGTACTCATGTGCGTCTCATGCATTGATGAGTCTCCTAGTGTTGGTACCACTGCCGCGTATGGATCGCTCTCACCATGCCATGGGATTGTCTCAACATAGTCCCACAGATCAATCGGCGCGCCATTTACTTTTCTCCAGATTGAGAACTGAGTAAAATACTCCCATTCACCAGCCATTCCTGATTGCCACACTGTACGCATCTGACGTCCTTGATCATTCGGAATATCATGAAGATCTACAATTTCTGGAGGACCTGCATATCCCTCTTCATACAAGTTAAAGTCAAATACCACATTATTACCAGAGATCTCAAACGCATTATCTAGCCATATACTGCTATATCCAGGAGCATTGGCATAGACATTATATATACCATCAATCAGATCAGCATAGAAGAAACCATTCTCATCTACATTGACATAAACCTGGTAGTAGTCATTGGTGATGTACATATACGCTGGCATATCAGGTTCTTCCTGACCAACATACGTGATCACACCCTGTACAGATCCATCAAACTCAGAGATGAACTGCATTTCAATTTGACCGACGTTTGTATGATCGTAAACCTCTACGTCATATGTGTAAACATTCAAATGCCCATAAAAATAGAATCTCAAATCATACACACCGTATGCAACCTCTTCAAAGAAATCACCATTCTCATTTGTGTAAACAGAGTGCCAATAGTTTGTGTCAGAAACTCCGGTGATCTGCACCTGAGCACCAACAATTGGGTTACCATCAGCATCAACCACGCTACCTGATAACTCAAAACGTTGATTCACAATTGCATAATAACTGATATCTGCCCCATAAGCATTGTACTCTTCTACATAAATATGGTGATAATCATAGGTGTACATGCCCGGCATATCTGGAACAGATACGTAATAGAAATCACCAGCTGGAACCTCAAGATTGTAATTACCAACATCATCGGTATATACAACATAGTAGTTGTTCTCACTATAGACCTCTACAGGAACATTCGCAAAATCTGCCATATACCAGTACTGCATATCCTCGTCATACATTTCACCCATGATATGACCCTCTATTACACCAGAAGCAACAAAATTAAGGCCAACATGAGATTCAACCTCATCTATATAGACCGAACCATTACTCCAATCATTCTGATTGTATGATAAACCAATATTAACATGATGTGTACCATTAGGCACTGTTCCGGTAACCTCAATGTGGTGCCACTGACCTGCATCAAACGTACCGTCAAATGGATTAGAATAATCTGAATCGATCATATAACCATTCTCATCCCAATAAGATATGAATATATAGGCCTTGTTCGACCCCAAATGAGCAGACGAATCAAGAGTACCGATCCAGTCATCTGGGTGCGACATCATCTTAGCACTAGCATGGATAACCCCACCTTCATCAACATAATCAACATGGCTCTGATAGATATCCGTCCAGTTAAATCCATAGCTATGGTATCCACCCCACATCTTAAGTGCATGACTACCATCATAGACATCAAGGGTAGCATCCGGTGAAGTATAGATACCCGTGCCAGCACTATCAACTGCCCAGTTCGAAGCTTCAACAGGGTATACGTTCCAGCCTTCACTCCAATTCTCAAAACCACCATTGGTAATCAAATTAACCGGAGGCCCTGGAGGAGGAGGTAAAAGCTGAATGTCATGGTTAAACAGATAAGCACCTAGTTCATCATCATACTGATCTGAGAAAACATA
>CESM01062582.1_pt1 | contig 10400 bp, 6 predicted proteins | sample 361421 | NCBI WGS metagenome assembly CESM01 (sample SAMEA2622219, study PRJEB7988) | marine metagenome | isolation source: saline water (ENVO:00002010), including | reverse complement strand
CCACTGAAAGATATATCTGCAACTCAAGATATCGCATTTGTTATGAAAAATGGTGTTCTTTATGACGGCTTATCTTTAGATGAGATTTGGCCAGAAAAAAAATTGCTTATCAAGCCATGGTCAATTGAACGCTCAAAAGGAGCTGGTGAAGTAGTATCTAACATTGAAGAGCTTATAAGAAATACGATGCAAAATGATAATATTCCTGGAGTAGCGCTTGCTATTATTAAAGATAATGATGTAATTATTTCAAAAGGATTTGGCTACGCAAACCTTGAAACCAAAGTACCCGTAAATTCTAAAACCATTTTTCAGTCTGGTTCTTTAGGGAAACAATTTACTTCAGCAGGAATAATGGCAATGGTTGAGGATAATTTGATTGAATTAGATAGATCCATTTTACAATATATCCCCGAAGGGCCAGAAAAATGGAAACCAATTACTGTTAGACACTTGTTAACACATTCATCTGGTATACCAGATTATACCAGTGAGGAATTTGATTATTCTAAAAATTATACAGAAGCAGATTTAGTACAAATGGCATCTGAACTAGAATTGGAGTTCACTGCAGGAGAACGATGGAATTACTCAAACACTGGCTATGTTATCCTTGGAGTGGTAATGAGTCGGATGGCTGGAAAGCCATATTGGGAGTTTTTGAAAGAGCGAATTTTCATTCCATCTGGAATGCATACAATTCGAATCAACACAGAAAAAGAAATCGTGCCCAATAGAGCAAAAGGCTATATTCCGACTGAAACAGGCTATCAGCACCCAAGCTATGTTGCTCCACTTACTAATACAACAGCAGACGGATCTATGCTTTTGAATTTAGAGGATTTGATGGCTTGGAATAATGTTGTTCAAAATAAAATGATTTTAAAAAGAAAAAGTTGGGACTCCATCTTAAGTCCTATGACACTGAATAGTGGAAATAACTATCCCTACGGATTTGGATGGTTTGTTGAAAATAATAGTGGAAAAACAGTTCATCAGCATGGTGGCACTTGGCAAGGTTTTACCACTCAATTTTTTCGATTTATTGAAGACGATATAGAAGTTATGTTATTAACCAATGCTAGAAGTATAGCTGCTTATGAATTGCCACGAAAAATTGCTGCAATAATTGATCCATCGCTTGGCGTTAGGCCTCAACCTTCTAGTCCTATTGATGATGATGAACCTGAGGTTACCGAATTCATTCGTGAAAAATTGATAAAAATATCTAATGGCAAGCTTGATCTTGATGACTTTGCCTTTATAAGGCAATCAGTCTTTCCCAGAATACGAAGAGCTCTAATTTCTCAAATTGAAGGCTATAATTCTCCGAATCGAATGGAATTACTTAGCAAAGAGTTTATTGGAGATGATCTTTCTATGCAATATTGGGTTTGGTATAACGATACTAGATTTCGATTAATGGTCTCAATTGGCCCAAGCGGAGGTTTGACCTCTATGAGAATACTCAAAGATAGTCCAGAATGAAAAATATTCAATTTTTAGATCTTATTAATAGAAGTAGCGCATTGCCATTTTTCTTATGTTTAAATATTTTTGTAATTAGTTGCAACCGGGAGATAGAATTTGATCTTTTATTTAAAAATGGCATTATTGTAGATGGAACTGGTGCAAATCGGTATATTGCAGATATTGCAATTAAAGATGATCGGATTTCTTTAATAAAAAAAGGTATTTCCAAATCCAAAGCAATCAAAGTTTTAGACATTGAAGGACTTATAGTCGCTCCTGGTTTTTGGGATAATCATGCACATTTAGATAATTTAGATAAGTATCCAAATGCTGAAAATTTTATTCGCCAGGGAATCACCACTATTTTAGCATCGCTTCACAGTCAAGATCAACCATTTCCCATGGATAAATATATTGAGCAGACTAAAATGGCACCAAATGTAGGTTTATTTTCTGGTCATACTTGGATTCGTAAGCGAGTTATGGGACTTGAAAATCGATCGCCTACTGATGAAGAGTTAACTTGGATGATGGCTTTAGTTGATTCCTCTATGCAGCAAGGAGCGCTTGGGCTTTCAACTGGCCTTGAATATGTGCCTGCTGTTTTTGCAAAGACAGATGAGATCCTTGAGCTGGCAAAGATTGCAGCAAGATACAAAGGCATTTATGTCACGCATATGCGTGATGAAGGAGTGAGGGTAATTGATTCGATTCGTGAAACTCTTGAAATCGCAAAGAATGCAGATATACCAGTACAAATCAATCATCATAAAGTGACAGGTGCTGCTCATTGGGGTATGACAAAAAAAACGTTAGCGTTATTGGATTCAGCGACCGCACAAGGCTTGCAAGTCGCACATGATGTATATCCTTATACAGCCTTTAGTACCTATTCTGATATTTTATTTCCAGGATGGGTGCTTGCTGGTGGAGTAGATTCATTCAAAACACGTGTAAATGATATAAAGATTCGAAGTAAAATGATAGCTGAAATGCAAACAATCTTTTTACAGCAAACCGGGTCAGGTCCAGAAAGCATTCAATTTAGAAAATTAGATTTATATCCAAATATGCAGGGAAAGACCCTAGCAAATTTTCTACAAGAGCGCAATCGTCCAGTTACAATAGATGAGGCTATCAATGCAATGATTGAATTCCAAATTCAAGGGGGATTTATAGGAATTTTTGAAGGGATGTCAGAGGAAGATGTAATTCGAATCGTTCGACATCCAAAAGCTATGTTTGAAACAGATGGTGATTTGGTTGAACCAGGAAAAGGATTTCCTCACCCAAGAAGCTATGGCTCTTTTCCGCGTATTCTTGCAAAGTATGTCCGAGATGAAAAAGTGCTTACATTAGAGCAGGCTGTGCAAAAGATGACATCTTTGCCAGCATTATGGATTGGTCAAAATGAGCGTGGATTCATTAGAGAAGGTGCAATCGCTGACATGACAGTGTTTGATTTAAATTCGATTCAAGACAATGCGACGTATATTGATCCCCATCGCTACTCAACAGGAATAATACATGTAATCATTAATGGAGTTATGGTTCTCTATAATAGTAAAATGACCGGAGAGCTACCAGGGCAATTTTTAAAGCGAACTAGAAAATAAGAATTTGTTTTTTTACTTAGTTTAAAGGTTTAACAAAATATTTATTACGTATTAATTAATAAAAAATACACTAATTTTTATGATGATAATTCAATATCGTATAGATTAAATAAATTTTAAGCTAAAGATTCTTTATTGATCATTTTATGAGACGTTATATAAAATATTTTTTACTGGTGATATCCTTCTTTTTAGGATGTCAAAAAAAATCTTCAGTGATAACATCTGGAGTGTCTATCGAGTTAGCGCAAAGCAGAAAGGCAAGTATTTCAGACGTTCGTTATAAAATTCACTTTGATATCCCTAAGCAAAAAGATGATCACATTATAGCTTATGAATACATTTATTTTGCATTATCAAATCTAAGTAGTAATATAATTTTAGATTTCCGCCAAACTACGGATCATATTTTTTCAATTAGCGTAGGAGGGAAAACGGTTCCATTTGAATTAATTGATCAACATATAATTATAGACCCTTCCTATTTTTCTTTAGGCCAGAATACTATATTCATTTCTTTCAGAGCAGGAGATATGTCACTAAACCGGAATGACGAATTTTTGTATACATTGTTTGTTCCCGATCGCGCATCTACAGCCATTCCATGTTTTGATCAGCCAAATTTAAAAGCTAAATATTCATTAACTTTATCGATCCCAGTTGATTGGACAGCAATTGCAAATGGCCCAATTGTATCTGAAAAGATAATTGATGATAAGCGGGAAATGGTTTTTGCTGAGACCTTACCAATAAGCACATATATATTTGCTTTTACAGCTGGAAAATTTGAGCGTGTTTCACAATTAAAGAATGGGCGCAAGATGACAATGCTGCATAGGGAGACCGATCGTGAAAAGGTCGAGCGGAATAAAGATGAAATATTTGAACTTCATGCTCGCGCACTTTCATGGATGGAAGATTATACAGGAATCGATTACCCTTTTCAGAAATTTGACTTTGCATTGATACCTGGTTTTCAATATGGCGGCATGGAACATCCGGGGGCAATTTTTTATAAGGATGCCAGTCTTTTTTTAGATCTATCAGCAACAAAAAATCAATTTTTAAGCCGCGCAGGTTTAATCTCACATGAAACAGCTCATATGTGGTTTGGAGACCTTGTTACAATGGATTGGTTCGATGATGTTTGGACCAAAGAAGTATTTGCTGGTTTTATGGGAGGCAAGATGGTAAATCCAAGTTTTCCTGAAATAGATCATAACCTTCGTTTTTTAGGCAATTATGCATCTGCTTATGGAGTTGACAGAAGTTTAGGAGCTAATCAAATACGCCAACCTTTGCAAAATTTAAATATGGCTGGGACCTTATATGGTTCAATTATCTATTCAAAGGCTCCTGTTGTAATGAAGCAGCTTGAGATGTTAGTAGGTAAAAAAATATTTCAAGAAGGAATAAAAATATATCTTAATAGCTATGCCTATGAAAATGCAACTTGGACAGATCTCATTAAGATACTAGATAATTTATCTAAAGAGGATCTTACCGCCTGGAGTAAGGTATGGGTAGATGAACCGGATAGGCCTATAGTGGAATATGATATAATAACCGATCAAAATGAAACGATCAAAGAAATTATCCTTAAACAATCAGATCCAAAAAATAAAAATAGAATATGGATGCAGCATTTGCAATTTAGATTGAGTTACGATGATGGTGACATTTTGCTTCCTGCGTATTTAAAAGATAAGCAAATAAAGATAGTAGCTGCCAAAGGAATGGCTAAGCCTAATTATGTATTGCCGAATGGCGTAGGTGTAGGATATGGTAATTTTAAAATGGATTCATCTAGTCGCACTTTTTTATTAGAGCAACTGCCACAGATCGATGACTCTTACCTAAGGGGTATCATTTGGTTGAATCTTTGGGACGATATGCTTGAGGGGAATATCAAACCAATTGATATGATCGATCTATGTATTGCCGCACTAAGAACTGAGAATGATATTTTGAACATCCAAAGAATTTTAAGTAGGCTTAATTCTACATTTTGGAATTTTTTAAATCATGAGCAACGTATTGCTATAGCTGCAGATATAGAATCGATACTAATGGCTCAAATGAATGAAGCAGCAACATTGACAAATCGCGCTATGTATTTTCGCTCATTTCGCTCTATGGTGATAACCGATAATGGATATCAATGGTTGAAATCCATTTGGATGAAAACCAATTCGATCAAAGGTTTAACTTTATCAGAAAGAGATTACACTGCGATTGCTACAGAATTAGCGCTAAGAGATAGAGATGACAATCAAGATATCCTAGCAATGCAATTAGATCGAATTTCAAATCCAGATAGAAAGTCACGTTTTAAATTCATTATGCCTTCATTATCAAGCGACTTACAGGTTAGAGATCAATTTTTTACACTAATTAAAAAAGAGGAAAGTCGCGCAGTGGAGCCTTGGGTGCAATCTGCAGTTGCATACCTACATCATCCATTAAGATCGAAAGAAGCAGAAAAATATATTCGACCTAGCTTGGACTTGCTTGAAGAGATCCAAAGAACAGGTGATATTTTCTTTCCTGCTAGATTTATAAATGCAACATTATCGGGACATCAAAGCGAAAAAGCTAAAGAGATTGTTAATAAATTTCTTGATCAAAATCCAGATTACTCCTATCCGCTAAGATTAAAGATATTACAAGCAGCAGATAATCTTTATAGAGCTGTAGGGATCTTAGAGTTTGAAAATTAATAATATCTTAAATAAAAAAATTATTTCAAAAAAGTAACTTTTTTTTGGAGATAGTTTTTTCCACTAGAGGCTCTAATAAAATAAATGCTGCTAGGATGCTTGCTAGCATTCCATGTAATTGTATATTTCCCGGCATTTTGATATTCATGAAATAGATTATCAATAAGCTTGCCATCGATATTATAAACAGATATGTTAATAATATTATCTTGATTTATCTCATAATCAATATTTACTCTAGGGTTAAATGGGTTAGGATATATATTAGAAATTTCAAAGGCAGTAGGTTGCAATGAGGATTGACTTGAAGTGCTTAATTCATTGCTATACACTCTAACATAATCTATCTCCATTTCACTTTGTGTGAAGTTTGATGCAATGCTTGGTTCTATTGCAATATTCAAAAGAATATACATCTCAGAATCAAAAGGCCAAGTATCTGAGTTTTTAGATGAAGGGTTATAAGTATAATGTGTGATGCCATCTACGCTAAATACCATTTTTTGCTCTGACCAATCAATGGCATAAATATGAAATTCATCTGAAGCGTATGAAACTTCTTGCCCACCTTTATTAATTGTATTTCCATAGCTTGATGGAGTGTGGATCGCACTAGTAACATAATTTGGATTAGATCCCCAATGTTCCATAATATCTAATTCTCCGCACTGTGGCCACGGAGTATTACCAAAACCTTTTGTTTGCCAATAGGCTCCTTTTTCATTTATTTTTTTCCCCAGCATCCATATTGCAGGCCATGTTCCGGTTCCCTTGGGAAGTTTTGCTTTTATTTCAACCCTTCCATAAGTAAAAGTAAATTTTGAATTCAATCTTGCTGAAGTATAATTTTTTGTGTGCCCTTGATCTTTGTAAACTTCTTTTTTTGCAACGATCTTTAATGTGCCATTGCTAATATATGCATTATCTGTACGGCTGGTATAATGTTGTATTTCTCCGTTCCACCAACTATTACCATTGGGAAGTTGAGTCTGGTGAAACCATTTTTGAGAATTTATAGGTCCATTAGGACCATTGAATTCATCAGACCAGATCAATTTTAAATTTTGAGATAATCCTAAATTCAATAATAAAAAAAAACAAAGGACCATATTTTTTTGAGGATTAAACATTGAAAGAATTTAATTAAATCTTTTTTTTTAAAATCATGGATTAAAAATCTATTTCAAGAAAAAGATTTATATAGTTACTACCCCCTTTAGTATTATTGAATAGATTGATTTTTTTAAAAACACCTGATCGATGAGAATTTGATAATCCCACTCTATAATTCATTAATCCTTCATTTCCTGTTAGATCGCTTAAGCGAAAATCAAATCCCACATTAATATAGTTCATAACTTTGGAGTCTCTTTCATTGCTTAGTCTCCTCGTGTGAAGTCCTTCAACATATGGTACCTTTTCTGCAAATGAGATACCTTCAGAAAAAAACCATCTTATGGGTTTGTTATATAAATTAGAGCGGTAATGCCATACAGCAGAAACATTATATTGATTATGATTTGATTGAAATCCTCTTTCAAGATGTCGAATTATTGATAAATTTAAGCTGGTTGTAAAAGGTGATCCGTTATCTTGTTTAATTATTCTTCTGTAATCAAATCCTCTAATCATCGTATGGTGATATTCTGCTTTAATATCTCCTATAAATAGAATATTAATAAATGGACGACTAAAATATCCTGAATAGAGTCTAATAGAATTTTTTTCGTTATTGTGAATAACAACAGGTAGTTCTTCAGGTTCAATTACTGAAAAAGTGAGAATGAAAAGTTTTGCTAATAAATACACTTTGCTTGAGGTTTATATAGACAATATGAATTTATACTTATAGAATAATTGCGCTAAAAACTATCTACTTTCCTGTAGGCTTTTATCACCTCAATTTCACCCTTTTTCCCTTTTATGGAATTGCCATGCTCCATGCCTAGAATATCTTTATATCCTTTTGAATGAATATGTTTGAACACGTTAAGATAGTTTATTTCACCTGTTGTAGGTTCTTTTCTACCAGGATTATCGCCAATTTGGAAATAGGCAATCTCTTCCCATGATTTATTCATGTTGGGAATCAAATTTCCTTCTGATATCTGTTGGTGATAAATATCAAAAAGTATTTTACAGGATGGGCTATTCACTGCTCTGCAAATTTCATAGGTTTGAGGAATTTCGGTTAGAAATTGTCCAGCATGATTTGACCACCAATTTAATGGTTCCAATACCATCACTAGATTGTGAGGCTCTAAAACATCGCATGCCCTTCTAAGGGCCTCAATCACATTCACAGTTTGATAAGCCATCTCTTTTTTTAGGTCAACGTGTCCAGGGACAACAGTCATCCATTTGGCATTTACTCTTTTTGCGACCTCTACCGATTCTTTGATATGATTGACAAATTCATCTTGAAGTGATTTATCGCCATTGGTCAAATTTGGTTCTCTCCAATAGATCTTATGCCCTACAAAAACGCCCATCTTCATATTGAGACGAGACATTTTTTTTGCAATTGCATTTTGAATTTTTTTAGATCTTCCTTTCATTCCATTATCTTCAAGCGATCGAAATCCTTGATCGTGCATGAATTGAATTTGATCTAAAAGATCTTCACCTGCATTATTGTTAAACATTCCAAAGTGAGGAGCGTAGTTTAATTTAAATGGACGTTCAGCGATGATCCTATTGCTTATGGTTTTAGCGATTAGTCCACTTGTTATAAAAGGGGCTGCAGCTAAAATTGCATTCTTTTTTATAAAAGTTCTTCTTTTCATAATATCACTCGATGTTAGTTATTCCTGGAATAGGTATTGGATAATTCCCATCCTCATCTGGTAGCACAGGTGCTTGATCATTGAATGAATGTAATTCAGGTACGAGACTATGTTCCATTTTCATAGCCTCATCCCATGTAATCACTTGGCCGGTATAGGTCGCCATTCTGCCAATAATTGCTGACATAGTTGCTTCAGCTCCTTTTTTAGTATCATTCATTTTATAATCTCCAGATCGGATAGCAGCAAAAAGTTCGTTATGTTCTTGTTGATATGGATTGATATCGGCATCACCTTGATGAAGGTATATTGTTTTATTGCGTTTATTCTTCATAATACCAACATTAGAACTATTTACTGTGACACTTCCTTTCGACCCTTGAAATACTTCTTCGACTCTATTCATGCATCCTTTTTGATGGCGACATTGGCTCGCTACTACTTGTCCTTCCGGATAAGTGAATTCAACAAAATGGTGATCGAAAATTTGACCATGATCTTTTCCTTTTCTCACTTCACGCCCACCCATTCCTTGGGCGGATATTGGTGTATTGCCAATAAACCAGTTTGCAACATCAATATTATGAATATGTTGTTCAACGATATGATCACCACATAGCCAATTAAAATAATACCAATTTCGCATTTGATATTCCAATTCAGTTTGGCCCTTTTCTCTAGGCTTTACCCATACACCTCCACTATTCCAATAAACCTGGCCAGAGATAATATCCCCTATCTTTCCTCGGTCAATACGATCTTTAATGATCCGGTAGTTTTTTTGATAGTGTCTTTGTAGGCCAACTACCACATTTAATTTTTTTTGTTCTGCTGCCTTGCCCATTTTTAAGACCTTCTTTATACCTGCAATATCAGTAGCAACGGGCTTTTCCATAAAGACATGCTTTTCTTGGTTTATGGCATATTCAAAATGCAGAGGCCTAAATGCTGGAGGAGTGGTTAGTATCACTACATCTGCAAGATCAATTGCTTCTTTATAAGCATCAAATCCTATGAATATCCTCTCTTCATTAATATTGATCCGATCGCTATCAGGATATTTTTCAGCAAGAGAGTTAAGGCATTCATCTGCACGATCTTTGAAAGCGTCAGCCATAGCTACAATTCTGACATCAGGGTCAGCTTCAAGTGCTTGGGAGGCAGCTCCCGTACCACGCCCACCACACCCTATTAGCGCCACTTTAATTTCCCCTTCAATTGAAAAGAGTTTTTTTGATCTCGCTGGTAATCGACTAAGCATCATTCCTGCCGCAGTTATTTTTGCAGAATGTTCTAAAAATCCTCTACGGCCTATCTTCTCTTTTTTATTATTCATAATACCTCAATATTCTTTTTTTGGGCGAACCCACATTTTATCTAAACTCTCTTTTTTGGGTTCAGTTCTAGGGCGCACAATACGAAAACCAATATGCTTTGCATCTGTAAACCACCATAGGCTTTTAGGAATTTGCGGATCACGCTGTTTCCATAAAGGGGTTGAATAGCCCCTTGCCGCTGAGCGAAGATCATAAATATCATCTTTGAATGATCCTCCACGCACAACTCTAGGGTATAGTTTTTTACCCTTTCTTATTGGATTTTCAATCCCGTCACCCCATTCAATATAAGTTTGTGGTTCATAACTATCCAGTACCCATTCAGCTACATTTCCATGCATATCATAAAGCCCAAATTTATTTGGTTTTTTTAATCTACCCTTTTGAATTTTTCCTTCACTATTTTTTTTATACCATCCATAGTTGACCATCTCTTTTTTTTGTTTTCCATAGGAGTAAGCAGCAGCT
>CESM01091583.1_pt1 | contig 10404 bp, 12 predicted proteins | sample 361421 | NCBI WGS metagenome assembly CESM01 (sample SAMEA2622219, study PRJEB7988) | marine metagenome | isolation source: saline water (ENVO:00002010), including | reverse complement strand
TGAAGATTTTACATATAAAAACAACTCATCAATAAAATTAACAAGCATTTCCTTAGATTCAATAAAATCAAAGCCACTATCTTGTACTTCTGAAAATTTTTCTAATATACTTTCTATAGAGGATTCACTTAAAAAATATTCATATAAAAGTAATTGTTTAACAGATTTTTCTTTTAGGGAATTATATAATTTTATATCACCTGAATCATCTATATAAGAATACCAAATCAAATCATCATATTGACTTAATTTATCATTTAATAATTTTAAATAAACATTATTTGCATTAACTGAAATTTCAATATTTCGAAGTTCGTAATTTTTATGAAGAATAATATTTTTACTTGAATAATATGAATAGATTAAAACAAATGCTATAGAGAAAATTAAAGTATAAACAAATTTATTCTGATAGTATCTCAAATATTATTTTCTTTTATTTTTTGATCTTATACTAGATATTCTTCCGTTATTAATTGAAACCAATACTGAAGTAAGATTAGTAAAACTATTGAAATTTGAACATGTTGCAACTAAAGTAACTCCATCATAGTTACACTTTCTATATAATATTTTAGATAAGTTTTTTAATCTTTGCTGACTAAAGCCATTATCTATCTCATCTATAAACAAAACCTTAGTATTTGCAGCTATTTTTGCAGCTAAATCAACCCACCTAAATTGATTTTGAGTTAAATGCCTTACCTTAACTGTTTGAATGTACTTTATATTCATTTTGCTAATTATAGAATCTGTATACTTCTTTACCTTAGATTTTTCATTTTTTGATGAAACATAATTATAAATATAACTGTATACTGTATTAAAAAAAGGCTTTCTACTATACTGATTCACAATTGCAAAATCTTTATTATAAGTACTTTTTGATACTTTACTTATATCATTTGAATCATAAAATAACTGTCCTTTATATTTCCCATTATTTTTCGACAACAAATCTAATATTAATGTTTTTCCAGAGCCCATATCTCCACAAAACATATAACAAGAACCTCTGTGAATATCAAACTTTCTTATATCTAATAATAGATTTTTATCTTTTGAAAATTTTACATTTTTAAAAGAGTAAATAGGTTTGTTCATTTAATTAACTCCTATAATATTTAAAAAATTACTTAATACTAAAGAGGATTTTTCTGCATTCAATAAAACATTTGAGTCTACTGACACCCCATTCTCAATTCTTAAGTCCATAAGCTTCCTTGTAACTTCTTTCGAAAACTCTGGATGAAATTGTACTCCATATATTTTATCATTATATGAAAAAGATTGATTTGATTTTTTTGAAGAAGCAAGAATGTCTAAATTTGAAGGTATATTAATAACAGTATCTTGATGGCTTTCATAAACAATCTCTTGCTTAGAAAAACCATTAAATAATTTACTTTGAAGACCTTTCTCAGATAGATTTATTTTATATGAACCAAGTTCCCATCCTAGTTTATTTTTTATTACTTCGGCTCCTAGACAATCCGCTAAAATCTGATGTCCAAAACATATGCCAAGAATATAATTATTTTCATGAATCAGCTTTTTAACATGTTTTTTTAATTCTTCAATCCATGGAGATTTATTATAAACAGAATATTTACTACCAGTAAGTATAAAAGCATCGGCTTTTATATCAGAATCAAAATCATTTTCATATGCTTTTTTAATAATAAAATTTACTTTATTATTATTTACTATATTAGGAATCCAATCTGAGGAATGTCCATATTCTTTTACTATCTCTGGCAATCCTGGACCATTTGAATAAATTACTACATTTTTCATAATTTTAACCTTAAGTCTATATAACTACAAATATTAAATATGTAGATTTTCTAAGTATCGCTCTGCATCAAGCGCTGACATGCATCCTGAACCTGCAGCAGTTATAGCCTGCCTATAAATAGGATCCATTATATCACCAGCAGCAAAAACACCCTTTTTTGAAGTCTCTGTGGAATTATTATATGTTAAAATATAACCTTTATCATTTAAGCTAATATAATCTTTAAATATTTCAGAATTTGGGGTATGCCCTATGCCTAAAAAAACACCATCACAATCAACTTCACTATTAGAACCATCTAAAGTATTTTCAATCATAACTGATTTCAGTCCGCCTTGATCTGGTTCACCTAACATATCTATTACAGATGAATTCCACATTACATCTATTTTAGGATTGTTTAAAGCCTTATCCTGCATAATTTTTGATGCTCTAAATGAATCTCTTCTATGAATAATTGTAACAGAAGATGCAAACTTTGTTAAAAAAACAGCTTCTTCCATAGCACTATCACCACCACCTACAACAAAAACTTTTTTATCTTTAAAAAAGAATGCATCACAAGTTGCACATGCAGAAACTCCGTACCCCATTAGCTTTTTTTCAGATTCTAAACCTAATAATCTTGCAGATGCTCCCGTTGAAATTATAACAGAATCAGAAGAAAATTCCTCATCTCCAGACCATAATTTCAGTATATCACCTGAAAAATCAACTTTATCAATTTTTTGATTTTTAATTTCAGTACCAAATCTTTCTGCTTGTTTTTTAAATTTCCCCATTAATTCTGGCCCCATAATTCCATCTGGAAAACCAGGAAAATTCTCAACATCAGTTGTGATTGTTAGTTGACCACCAGGCTGTGAACCTTCAAATAAAAGCGGTTTTAAATCAGCCCTAGCTGCATAAAGTGCTGCAGTATAACCAGATGGTCCACTACCAATAATTATAACATTTCTTTTCATATAATTAAATACTTTCTAATGTTGATTCTATTTCACTTTTATCAACAACTCCAACACTTTGTTTTTCAACTTTACCATTCTTAAAATAAAGTAAACAAGGAATACTTCTTATTCCATATTTGGCTGCAATATCAGGACATTCATCAACATTAACTTTTCCAATAAGGTATTTGCCTTCATTTTCTACAGCTATTTGATCAATTACAGGAGTTAACATCTTGCATGGACCACACCATTCTGCCCAGAAGTCTACTAATACAGTTTTATCAGAATTCAATACATCTGAATCAAAATTATCATTATTGAAATTTTTAAAAGAATCGCTCATTAGAATTACCTTATTTAAGTTTAATTTTTATCAATACAAGTTTTTTAATTTAAAAAGAAATATATGAATTTTATAACAGCTTTATAAAATCTTTTAATATTTTTTTTACAGATTCAATATTTAACGGGTTATTATCATTAACACAAACAAATCGAGGATATACAACTGATCCTAAATGCTCTAATTGATTTTTCATTGAAATATTAAATTTATATGCTGCACCACCACTATTTGAAGCAACCAAACTAATTTTATTTATAAAACCATCTCTCCAATTTGGTGTAGATACAGATATCCATGCTATCATATTATTTACAATAGGAGGGATATTCCCATTATACTCAGGAGCACAAACTATAATTCCATCTGAACTTACAAGAGACGACACAACGCTATCAATTGTTTTTCCTATATCTGATTTCATAGCATCGTAATTGACTGCAGTAAATAGAGGAATCCCATACTTTTCTAAGTTTATAATCTCAACAGAAACTTTTAATTCTTTTAATAAAGAATAAATATCTTTAGATAAGATATAATTGCGACCAGAAGTTGCTGATATAATAACAATTTTTTTCATATTAATCTTTAAAAACCCAAACAACATTGATTGAATCAAAGCGTTTAAAAGGCGTTATATCATTAGAAAATATAACATTATTTGATAATAAATTTTTACTGTTATAAGAAACTTTAAAATAATCAAAAATAAATCCAAATTCAAAATTAAACAATTCTGCTGTTTGTTCTATTGCTGTACTTTCGAATAAATCCATCGTAAGAGTATTGATTTCAGAATCCATTATGTAATAATTATAATTTACTTTCCCATATAAATCATATTCATTTTTACCTCTAAATGGGAAAAGGCTAAGTTCAAAATTCAGATATTGATCAATACCAATGTTTGTTTTTTGATTAAAATAATTAAAATAGCTATAATCAAAATTTATTACTTTATAATCAATATTACCTGATAATAGAAAATAATTATATGAGATGTCTTCATTTTTTATTTCTCCTAAATCGACAATGCTACTATAGTTTTTTGAATCAAAAGATATTTTAATATTATTCTGATTATAAATATTATAAGTATAATCACCATATAATTCATTATTATCAGTCAACAATCCTTTAATATAATGTTCAGAACTAAATATTAACCTAATATTTCCTAAAGAATAAATAATTTCAGAATTTGGCTTAACAATATTATCAATTTTTGATCCAAAAATTTTAATTCTAAAACTGTCAACATTAGCGATTAATCCTATTGAAGGAATGTTATAATGATCATTGAAAAAATTCACTTCATTAATATCATTCTCTAAAACTAGATCATGATTAATGTTCTCTAAAAAAAATGATATATTATTAAAATCAAAATTTATTTTATTAAAGCTATATATCAACTTTTCATTGTAAGCTAAATACTGATAATCTAGTGCATAAGCTTCAGGTCTTTTATGATACGATGTCTGGATAGAAGAATTAGAATTAAAAGTAAAATTATTAATATTATATAAGAAATTATAACCACTAATAAAAGATTCATTTTCCTTTTTAAAATTATTATTTAGCGAACTTAGATCATAATGACTCGACTCTTCATCATAATGATATAAATAGCTAACATTAAACGTGAAATTATCTTTTGATTTTTCAATATTAAAAAAACCATTTTGATTAATATTATCGACTAAAGATTTAGATTCTAATTGAAACAATGATTCTGTCGTTTGATCAATTTGATTTACAGCTGCAATCTTTGTATTAAAATAATCATCATTCTTGTTTTGCTTAAATGACAATTGTGAATAAGAATCAGGCAAATCGCTATTCTGAAAATACAACTGTTCTGGTTTCAGATGATACAAAGGCATATTAACAGAACCATCAATATTTAATGCAAAATAATTTATATTAATATTTTGATAAGGATGATATCTATCTAGAACAAAAGTTGATATATTAACAGGATCAAGATATAAAACTATATTATCAGTAAAACGAGAATTACTATATAAAAAGTTTAAAATTAATATAAAAAGAATAAAAAATTTATTCAATTTTATCTATTATGAACGAATTCTCTTTCTTTAACATTAAAAGATTTACAATAATGAAAAACAGAAGAGAATATTAAGGTTGATATTAGTGTATTTAATAAAAAAGGTAAAGCGGCTACATAACATGCAATAAAACCACTTATTGTTTTAGGATACCCTATGAGCCAAACACCAAAATTTGAGATTGCAAAAAATATAAAAGCACTCGAAAGAGATAAAACTATCGTAGAATTATATGAGTTTTCTTTAGCTAAATATTTTCCTAATAAAAAAATAATCAGTAATGATACATAAACAAACATAATCACTGAATGATAACCAATAAAAAAATCAGAAATCAGCATTGAAAACAATGGTATTAAAAAAATATATTTACCCCTGAAACTAATACCACAAAATAAAGCAATTGATAATATGGGTGTAAAATTTGGTGGATGAGGAGCAAATCTCGAAAATGCTGCAAAAAAAGTAAGTAATATAATTAGCAAATAATTCATTTTGCATAATTTAAATAGAGTTATTATTTATACAAAACAATTATTAACTGGATACTAATGAATCAAACTTATACAAATATTTTATTACTTCAATTTCCTTATTTTTAATTTGCTTATTATCCATTAACAAATTTTGGATTAGTAAGCAGACATCATTATAGTTTTTAAATTTTTTATTTACAATTTCTAAAGTCAAAAGATTATAACCTCTTTCTTTATCTTTATCACTAATATTATAAAAGTCATTTGAATAATAATCAATAAGGCCAATATTTTTAAGTATTAAACCTATAGATACAATGTTAAAATCATATGTATAATCACTATATATTTTATTGTTTAAATTAAGCAAAGAAACAATTTGAGATAAAAAGCCACCACTTGAATTATATTTTTTATCTATTGATGGAATGAGCAATATTTTTTGTTTATTATCTTTTAATAAACTTAAAATATCTTTGTTACACTTATGGTTGATTTTATTAATATTTTCTATAAGGTGACCATATAAAAAATCAATATTCACACCTAATTTATTTATCAATAAATCTTTACTGTACCCATACTTATCATATAAACTATTTTTAACAATAGTTAAATTATATACATCTATTTCTAAAGCCTGATTGAATGATACTACTTTACCTTTGATGGCATAAGGATTATTATGCTTTAACTGTTTTTTGTATTCATCAACAAATGACCAAATTTTTGCCCTTATAGTACCAGTTGAATCTTCTAATAATAAATCAATAAAAGGATCACCAAGTCGTGATATTTTAATATTAAACCTTTTACATAAAAAAAAACCTTTTACTACACTTCCCTCTTTTAAAGATTTTATATTAGTGTTTTTCAATTTTTAGATATTTTTTTTACAAATAATTGATGAACATGCTTTATGATTTCATATCCCTTTTCTTTGGCTATATTTTCTTGAATCTCTTCAATCTCAGGGCTTACAAATTCAATTATTTTTCCTGTATCTATACAAATCATATGATCATGATGGTTTGAATCTATTTTATTTTCATATCTTGCAATTCCGTCATCTAAAACCATTTTACTACAAAAATTATATTTAACTAGTAAATCTAATGTCCTATATGTGGTAGCCTTAGATACTTTAATCTTATTTTTAGTTAAATAATGTATAATATCATCACAATCATAATGACCATCATTATTAACAAGAAACTTAAGGATTGAATATCTCTGATTAGTGAATTTCAAATTCTCTTTTTTAAGAGCTTCTTTAAAATCATTTATATAGCTTTTTTTCATTAACACCCCTTAATAATTTTAAGATTTGCATATTTAGAAATCAATTTTTTTACAATATTATTATAAAATTTAATTGTCAATTTAGAATTCTCCCCAGCTCCTTCAACTTTAAGAACTTTCCCTTTACCAAAAACTTTATGTTCAACAATGCTATTTACCTGAATTTCATTGTTAGATATAGATTGAACCTTTCTTGACTTATTATATTTATCTATTTTATAATTATTTTCTCTATTAATCAAATTAAAATTTATTATATCTTTTGGAATCTCATCTATAAATCTAGATTTATTTGTTATTGTTGGAGGACCACCAAATTGTCTTCTAGATTTTGCATAGCTTATATTTACTATTTTTTTTGCTCTTGTTAAAGCAACATAAAACAATCTTCTTTCTTCTTCAATGTTATCATCTTCAAATGCCCTAACAATAGGAAAAAGACCATCTTCTAAACCGGCAATAATTATATTATCAAACTCCAATCCCTTTGAACTATGAACTGTCATTAGTGTTACTTTATTTTCTGAATCATTCCATCTATCTATATCAGTTAACAATGAAATTTCTTCAAGATAATCGACTAATTTTGAAGAGGGATTATTAATTTCATATTCTTCAATTCCATTTATAAATTCTTTTATATTATTCCATCTATCAATTGCTTCATCAGTCTGTTGTTTTAAATAATAATTTTCAATCTTTAAATCTGAAATTAATGATTTTACTATTTCACTTCCATTTTCTTGGTCTAGCTTTGATTGAAGCTTACTTATTAATTTTGAAAATTCCTGAATTGATGATTTTTGTTTTTGACCAATTTTAATTTCATCTATTTTATTTAAAACTTCTAAATATGAACCTGTATCTTTATCGTAATACTCATTGATTTTATTTACTGAAGTATTACCTATACCTCTTGGAGGAAAATTTATAATCCTATCAAAACTGATTGAATCGTTGCTATTTACTAGGAATCTGATATATGCTATAATATCCTTAATTTCTTTTCTATCATAGAACTTAACTCCACCTATGATTTGATAAGGGATAGCACCTACTCTTAATCTATCTTCAATAATTCTACTTTGAGAATTAGTTCTATATAAAATAGCAATTTCACTTAAGTTATCTTTAAACTTTAAAACTATATTATAAATTTGCTTAGCTTCATGTCTATCATCAAATGATTCAATTAAATTAATTAATTCTCCTGAACCATTTTCTGTCCATAGTTTTTTATCAGATCTATTTGTATTTTTAGATACTACTGACCAAGCAGCTTGCAATATATTATTAGTTGACCTATAATTCTGCTCAAGTTTTTCAATATGACTTTGACCAAATGCATCCTTAAAATTTAATATATTAGATATATCAGCACCTCTCCAACCATAAATAGACTGGTCATCATCTCCTACTACAAAAATGCTTTTATGAATTGATGAAAGAGAGTAAATAAACTCAAATTGAGGTTTATTTGTATCTTGATATTCATCAACTAAAACATATTGAAATTTATTTTGATATCTATCTAGCCTATCTGGAAATTCCTTAAATAATTTAAGAGGCAATAAAAGCAAATCATCAAAATCTAAAGAATCACAGTTTTTGAGCTCTTCTTGATATGATTTATAAATCTCATAAAACTTTTTATCACTATAATTATCACCAAAATTTTTAAAATAATCAACAGATTGAAGAGAATTCTTAGCATTACTAATTCTTGTTTGTATTGATTTTGGTTCAATTTGTTTTAAATCTAAATCTAATTTTTTCATAACTTTCTTAACTAAGGATCTTGAATCTTGTTGATCATAAATCGTAAATGAATTAGAATAGCCTAACAAATGAATTTCTTTCCTTAAAATATGGGCTGATATAGAATGAAAAGTACCTATATTAATATCAGATATATCTTTATCAACTAATTGAAAAACTCTAGATTTCATTTCTTGAGCCGCTTTATTTGTAAAAGTTACTGCTAAAATATTTCCTGGAGGTAAGCCAATCTCATTAATTAAATAAGCAATTTTATATGTCAAAACTCTTGTTTTTCCACTCCCAGCTCCAGCAAAAACAAGTACTGGAAGACCAATTTTTTCAACAGCATTTCTCTGATTCTTATTTAAACTTGATAAATCCATTATTTTTTTGACTTAAGATGCCCCTTAAATGTTGTGTTGAATATGTGTCTTCCCCTATTATCTGAAACAAAATAAAAATAATTAGATTTATCTGGATAAGCGGCTGCAATAATAGCCATTATACCAGGGTTGTTTATAGGTCCTGGTGGCAATCCTTTATATAAATATGTGTTGTATAAATTATCAATCCTAGTATGTTTTTTTAATAATCTTTTCTTTCTTTGAGGTAATATATATTGGATTGTTGGATCAGCCTGTAATAACATATTTTTATTTAACCTATTATGATATACTGAAGAAATAAGCTTCATCTCATCATCATACATTGCTTCCCATTGTATAATAGAAGCGAGAGTAATAATCTCATGCATACTTAATCTATTCTCTGATATATTTTCATTATAATTATAAATAAACTGATTAACCATTATTCTTAGAATATCTTCTTCAGTATAATTTTTCAGTAAAAGATATGTATCCGGGTATAAATATCCTTCTAAATTAGATGCGCTTAAACCTAAAGAAGAAATAAAACTTTTATTATAACAAAGCTCAATAAAATAATCTATATCAATCTTTAATTTTTTTTCTAAATATAAGGCTACATCTTTCAATCTCAGCCCCTCTATTATTGTAATTTTAATTTTTTCATTACTATTAGAAGTAAGCAAATTAATTAAATCTTTCATATTGCTAACAGATTTAAAATTATATCTCCCATACCGAATATTTTTATCATTTCCTGTTAATTTAATAGCTATTTTGAATAAGTTTTTATTAATGCAAAGATTATTCTCCAATATTTTAGCAACATCATTAACATTAGAATTTTTCTTTATCTTAACGTATTGATCCATATGATTGCATTTAACAGGCCATGTAAGCAATAAAGCATAAATAAATATAGATGAAAATATCACAATTGTGATTAAAGGGAATATATATTTATTATTTTTCATAGATAATTGCTTTTAAATTAACAAATTATTTATTGATTAAGCATTTATTTCTTGCAAAGATATCTTATTCTCCTTTAATTTTCCTTGCTTGTGAGTATTGATAATAATAACAAAGAGCCTATTTGGCCTTTTAATAAGTTTAATTATCTGATTTTTGGAATTGGAGTTTTAACAATAATACTTGGATATATTCTAATGTCTACTGGTGAAGTAGATAGCTTTCAATCAATTAGACTGTCTCCTTACTTATTGTTTATTGGTTATGTAATATTAATTCCATTATCAATTTTTTTTAAAAAATAAAACTTGGGGTGGTAGTTCAACTGGTTAGAGCACCTGCCTGTCACGCAGGAAGTT
>CESM01040238.1_pt1 | contig 10406 bp, 12 predicted proteins | sample 361421 | NCBI WGS metagenome assembly CESM01 (sample SAMEA2622219, study PRJEB7988) | marine metagenome | isolation source: saline water (ENVO:00002010), including | reverse complement strand
TTTCTTAACAAAGTCAATAGCATCAGACATCCAATCAATAGTTTTCCATGCTCCTACAAAAAATGTTATAGCCCATTTGTTATTCCATAACCATTTAGCAATTTGAAACGAATATTTCCCGCCTTTTAGAGCAGGCCCTACCCATTCCTTAGTTGCAAAACTCGAACCACCTGCCCATCCTGCTGAAACACTTTTCGCCGCATCATTAACTTCTGGCGAAGTTGTAGTTGCTTTTAATTCAGTGCCTAGTGCAGTGTCAAGTAACTTAGAGGCTTCTTCGCCTTTACCTGGATACATTTGTTCAGCGGCTTTGCGTTTATCTTCAGGAGTCATTGAAGGCCATGCATTCCTTAGTTCGCTTGCACTTTTAATATCTCCACCACTAAATTGAAAATCTTTTGTAGGACCGTAAGTCATATAACCTGACTCAGTATGGTCGTCCATATTATCATCTTTATAACTTTTTAAATAACCAGGTGTTCCATCTTTTTTAGTTCTATCTGGCTGTGGTTGTTCATTACGATCTTTTTCACTACGAACAAATACAAGTGCAGTTCCGTCTTGTAATAATCCGCCATAACTGTTTAGGTTAAATGGAGATTTAACTTGAATAAAATTAGTTGGAGGTACGCCTGCAAAACTTGCTAGTTGTTTCTTAACATCAAAAGGAAAAGGTCTTGTACTTGTATCATTTGTTGCCGCAACATATACATTTGTTTGCCCGAATTGTTTTACAGCCCAGTCATATAAACTTTTGTGACCAGGATGAAACGGATGAAATCCGCCGGGCATAACTGCAACTACTTTTCTTGCAGGTGCTTCGTATAGTTGTCTTAGTTTCACTTGTATACACCTTTCTTTATTAAAGGTATTTCTTCAGTATAAATCTTTTTGACTAATGTTTTTATATCTTCGTCTGTAATAATATCTGTAGATTCGTTTGCAAGGTTATACTTTTTATTGTAAGATGCCATACATGTCTTAATTACAGGCATCATTACTTCTTTTGCACTAATTTTCTTGCCTTTTGCTAATTGCTCTTGCATTTTACATAGCATTGGAAAATATTGTCTTCTATACATTTCATCATTGTTACGCATATACACATGCAAATCGTCTACTACATTGTAGTTAGGTCCAAAATCTTGTGTTGGGTGCATCATGTTCTCCTTTACTGTTGCGTTAGGATCATTTGCTTCAGGTTTTGCTTCTGCATCTTGTTTTACTAAATCGTTTAATGCTGGTTCTGGTTTTTCAACTTCTTTATCTTCTGGCTTTGGTGGTCCTTCTTTAAAAAAGTTTTCAACATTTGCTAATACTTTACTTTGCGGACCAATGTCTACAGTATTACGCATTGCACGACCTTTAATAGCAGTTCTATATTGTACTAAGAAACTGCCTCTTGATGCTTGTGCTAATTCTTGTACTTCTTCTGGGGCACTATTTTTTACATTTGCTGTAATTCTTATATAAAATCCTTTGCCGCCACCAGCATTAACAATACCACTGCTCTCTAAATTGAAATGTTGTAGCATTTGATCAAATCCGCGACCAAAGTTAAGTTCAACAAAGTTCTTGCCGCCACCTGGATTAAGTATAACAACAGTTACATCTTCGTCACCTTTGGTTTTAGTACTTGCATCGTCAGCAACTTGATTTTTTGCAGTATTAAACAATAAACCTTTTTGTAAATGCTTTAGGAATTCTTCTTCGCCTGGTTCACTATCACCTTGTAGGTGTTTATTAATTTTTTCATTAGCCCATTCGTATGTTTGTCTAACAGGACCATCAAGTATTGCTTGTAATAACCCACGGCCTTTTTCTATCTTGCCACTATCATTAGTATACTCTGCCATAGTATCAGCAAATAATTCTTTGTATTCGCCTGGTAAATTATAGTTAAAGTTTTGTAACCAAAACTTTTTAAAGTTAGCATACGCATGTCCACTTGCTTGACCTACTTGAGATGCACCACCGCCTGCTTTTAGGCTTAATAGGCTAAGTGTTTCTGTTTCAAAGTCTTCACCGTCAGCACCTTTTACAATTAAACTTAGATCAACTTTTGTAGTGTTTTGATTTTCACTTTCAGCACCATCACTAACAACATTAATAACTTGCTTAATGCCGTCACCATAGTAACCTTTTACTTTATTTAATGCTATGCCTGGTTGTGTACCGTTGTTGGCATAATCAACTGCCTGGTCTAACATTTTATCAAACTTTTTAACAGCGATATCTGAAATACCAAACTTGGCTTGTAATGATTTACCATCACCACCTGATTCTATTAATTCTCTAAGTGCTTCAATGTCATTTTTTGGTAGTGTTACTTTAATTTTTAAATTATCGTCTGTTCTATCTTTTACGTTTAAACTTAATGTACTATCTTCTTGTGCAAAAAATCTTTTACCTACGTTTAATGCATCTTGCAAAGTAATACTTTGACTAGTATTTTCAAATAGAGCCGCTAGAGCAAAGCCTAAGGCACCTTCTGTAACGTTTCCTGCATTAACATTTACTTCTACTGCACTACCTTCTTGTGATCTAAACTTTTTTAATACTTTATTTAATGTAAATGTTACCGGCTTATTACTCTCAACATCAACACCTGTAACTGACGGAGCACGATTTACCTTTTCACGATTTTCTTTTTGTTTTACAAGACTTTGGAAAACTCCTAATGCTTTTTTGCCATTAGTTTCGCCATCAAAACTAACTTCATGCTCATTATTATCAGCATCAAGAACAAAAATAGTTCCTTTGCCTTTCATAGCATTGCTAATAGCACTTATATATTTTTCGCTATTTCGATCTCTGCCAGCAAAATATGACAGGGCAATCGGTGCTTCAGTTAGTTGTGTGTTAAAATGAGTCCAACGCATTTATTGATCCTTACCACTTTCTGCATGACCAATAACGTGCCTTTGTACGTGGGCCTGGATTATCACAGTTGTGTCTTGCACGGAAACTTCTGCGTCTTGCAGGATTAGACTTTTTAATACTCATTGATTTGCCTTTGACACTTGACCCGCCGTGTCCAAAGTTAACTTTTTTTACATTACCTGTCTTAGGATCTTTTACATATACCTTAAACTTCTTAACATCACCCTGCATAGGCTTACCAAGTTTAACTTTACGTCCTTGATACTCTGCTTCGTCCATTGGATCATCATCTTCGTTGTACCACATAAGACCATATTCTTCATAGAAATGATCATCGTCATCGTATGTTTCTTCGTCAAATTCATCCTCACCTTTCATTACTGCGTCAACAATTCTTGCATTATGGTCACTGTCACTATCGCCTGTAATTTTTTCAAGGTCTTCCATACACGCTTTTGTAATTGGCATTTGGTTATAAAACTTTAAAGCAAACGGATCATAGTCAAAATCTTCACCGTATTTTTCTTCCATTGCCTCAGCCTCATTTTCTTCAATAAAGTCTGTAGCAATACCTGAGTCCAATGCCCACTTTACATAACCTTTTGGCATTGTGCCGTAACCGCCTTCGTACTTAGAATACTTTTTAATCCACTGATTAATTTGTCCTTTCATTTCATCTGAAATTTCTTCTTCATTTATAGAACATTCAATATCAAAATCATCGTAACCTTGTGCAGTCATATACTCTACTAATTTGTCTGCAAAATCGTCTGATTCTTGTTCTGTTAATGCTTTTGGTAAAGGTATATGGAATACAGTAGCACCTTGCTCTGTTTCCATTACTTCACTTCCTGGAAATACAGTATCATTTAGACCTTCTGATAAAGTGTCTTGTTTTTCCATTACTACTCTAATAAAATGTTCCATTTTTTTACCTCAATGATTCAGCACAATACTAGATACACTACCTGCAGTGTATACTAATTTGGCTCTTATCCATACATAATTACCTGTAAAATTAGCAACTTTACTACCTGTAGCACTAGTTTCTGTATACGTATGTACATCAAACCAGTCTGTTTCTGCAGGTGTTGTTGCTAGTGTTCCTTGTATAGTTATAGTACCTTGTAGGTCTGTATAACTGTACTGAACAGTGTGAATACCGTCACTACGACCGTAGTATCCGTCACCTTTATAATCTGTACCCGTAACAGTCTGTACAGTACTATCTGCTGGGTGTGTTTGTGTTGTTAAAATTGTTTCGCTATTACTTGGCATACTGTATTTATCAACTTAACGCAGAGTTGATAAACTTGTCGACACGTTTGATATTACCACCTATGATGATTTGAACAAGTTGTAATACCTTTTCGTCTCGTACATAAAAGTACATTCCATTAACATATCCATTATTTTTGACTTCTTCTAAAAACTTTGCTCCTGCTTTACATTTGTCAGGATTTGCTGTAATCCAACTTGATAACCCGCTGGATACTTGATTACCTACTGTAACTTTGTATTCAAAAGGTATAGGGTCATCTTCTGTTACAATAATATTTGGCTTTAGGTTATTAATGTCGTTTATACCAGGTTGCGAAAAACTCACTACACTAAGATTTTTACGCATAATAGTTTCAAGCCAATTGATATCATTACTATAGATAGACATGAAAGGATTTTCACAACGTAATTTATAATTATCGTGTCCTTGAGCAGTAAATTCTGCTAGTAAGTATTGTGCAGTAAAGAAACTTTCATTTGTAACAGGTACAGTATACCTATAACTACGTTTCCATTCAAGTTCTTTACCTTCTTCCATTTGTAATTGTAATGAATCTAATACATCACGTGCATGAGCAATATTTTTATCACGAAAAATTATGCCTAGGTTATGTTGAATAACCAATCTATACATATACTGATCGTAAAATAATTTATTAGTCTTAACTCTCTTCAAGAACGACCTCTTTCGCAGTGACTTTTAGAGTAAATTCATTGCTGTCGTTTACATTAATGGTTACTTCACCGCCATTTTTTAATCCACCAAATAGCATTTCTCTTGATAGTGGACGTTTAATCTCTTTATCAATAACACGTTGTAAAGGTCTCGCACCCATTTTAGAATCAAAGCCTTTGTCAACTAGTACATCAAGTGCTTTATCATCAATATTAATTTTAATCCCTTTTGCATGTACCATATCTCTTAATTCAACAAGGAATTTACCAACAATTTTCATCATAATTTCTTTTGATAATTTACCGAAGGTAATTGTACCATCTAATCTATTTCTAAACTCTGGTGCAAAGAACTTTTTAAGTTCAGTATCTTCATAAGAGTTTTCAAAGTCGTCTCCAAATCCGATAGTATTCTTCTCTGCTTCTGTGGCACCTAAGTTAGTTGTAAGGATTAATACACAATTACGTGCATCTGCTTCTTTACCGTTGCTTCCCATAAGTTTACCATTGTCCATAACTTGCAATAGAATCTGTGAAACATCTGGATGTGCTTTTTCAATTTCATCTAACAATAATACACAGTTAGGATGTTCTTGTAATTTAGTTATTAATAGTCCTGCACTATCTTCATAGCCTACATATCCAGGAGGTGAACCAATTAGTTTAGCAACTGCATGTTTTTCTTGATATTCACTCATATCAAAACGCACAAGTTCTACACCTAATTGTTTTGCAAGTTGTTTTGCAGTTTCTGTTTTACCTACACCAGTTGGACCCATAAATACAAATGAACCAATAGGTTTATTATCAGGTTTAAGTCCTGCTTGTGCAACTAAAATTTTATCAACAATACCTTCAATAGCATTATCTTGACCATATACTTCTTTTTTAAGATTTCCTTCTAAATGTGCAAGATTTTCAGTTTCTTTTTCAGCAACTTGTTCTTCAGGTAATTTAATAATCTTAGCAAGTTCAAATTGTATTTCTTCGCTACCTACAATTTTATCACCTTTAACTTCTTTTAAATTGAATCTACTACATGCTACATCAATTAAGTCAATTGCTTTATCAGGCAATTTCTTATCTGTTTGGTACTTAACACTAAGTTTAATTGCTTCTTCAATTGCTTCTTCAGTAATTCTTGTATTATGATATCCTTCGTAATACTTTTTAATTCCACGTAAGATATCCTTTGTAACTTCTTTACTTGGCTCGTCAACAGTTACACGTTGGAATCTACGCATTAATGCTCTATCGCTTTCAAAAAACTTTCTAAATTCTTCCCATGTAGTCGATGCAACAACTTTTAAATCACCTTTTGTAAGAGCAGGCTTTAGCATATTTGCTAGATCGTTTGAACTATTTGCACCACCGGCACCAGCACCATTCATCATATGTGCTTCATCAACAAACATAATTGTTTTGCCTTTTTTCTTTAATGCAGATAATACAAGTTTAAAACGTTCTTCAAAGTCTCCGCGATATTTACTACCTGCGAGCATACTTCCAATATCTAAATTATATACTTCATATTCTTTTAAAAATTCTGGTACATTGCCTGACACAATATTAAATGCCATACCTTCTGCAATAGCAGTTTTACCTACACCTGGATCACCTACTAATAATACATTATTTTTACTTCTACGTCCTAGTGCAAGTGCAATACTTTCAAGTTCTTCGCCTCTACCAATAACTGGATCTACACGTTCTTTCTTAACTTCATCGTTAAGATTAGTTGTAAATGCCCGTAAAGCCCTTTGTGCTTCACCACTCATTGCTTCGTCATTTACATCTTCGTATTCACTATTAATATAATCACTAAATGCTGGCTTTGCAATACCTGCTTTTTCAATATAATATTTACTAACACATTTATCTTCAGCCATAATACTAATCAAAACATCAGTAAGTTCAATATGGCTACGTCCACTAAACAATACTTGTGTAAACGCTCTATTTAAAATACGTTCAACCGTTTGTGTTTTCTTAGGCTTAAATTTTGCTAAATCAATTTTTAATTCATCACAATTCTTCTTTAAATGATGCTCTAAGTTAGACTTCAAATATTCTACATCAGCACCAAATCCTTGCAATGTCTTAAAGAAATTTTCTTCACACATCATTGCAAACAGAAGATGTTCTACGGTAACATATTCATGCTTTAATTGACGTGCATCTTTAATTGCTTTATCAAAAACTAGTTGTAACGTTTCACTTGGCTCTACCATTTTTCTCCAATTCCTTTACAAGTCCATTAAGTAAATCAATGAACTCATATACTTTTTCTTTTTTAATATCTTCATTAGCACTACTATGAACTGTCGCTAAAAGTTTAGGATACTCACTATTTAACTTTTCATTAATGCTCATGATGTTATTATAACAGTATTTCCTTTAAGAGTCAACACCTTTTTTATCCAATCTCTTCCTAAGTTTCTGCAATGTAACTATTTGATCTTGCGATAGGTTTTTTGGTACAATTCCTCCTATAGTTACATATAAATTACCCTTACGTCCTGACCGTAAATCTGGCATTCCGTACCCATGTATACTAAATTTAGTTCCAGGAGCAGTTCCTGCTGGAATATTTACTTTAACTTTACCTCCATCTAGCGTATCAATTAGTACACTACCACCAATTATGAAGTCAAATATATTTGCATTTTTAGTGCAGTGTAGATTTGTACCATCTACTTGAAAAACACTATGTTGTACAACTTGTACTTTTACAAATAAATTACCTCTTGGGCCTGCCATACCTTCTTCACCAAAACCTTGGTATCGTATAGTATTTCCATGACCTGCACCCGGTGGCACTTTTATTTCTACTACTTCTTCTTTGCCTGTCCTTAGCCTATAACTAGCAATCATAGTTTTCCCAGTATATGCTTCTTCTAGTGTAACTCTAGCGGCAATAGTGATATCTGGATTACGTTGCTGTTGCCTACCTTGCATGTTGAAACCAAACTGTGAAAACAAATCTTCAAACCCTCCCATACCTTGGAAACCGTTTGCTCCAAATCCTTGTGCAAACTGAGGTTGCGGATTATCATATTCTTGTCTTTTTTGAGGATCTTTTAGCGTACTATATGCTTCGTTAATTTGTTTGAACTTTGCTTCATCTCCACCAGTCCTGTCAGGATGGTGTTGCATACTTTGTTTTTTATATGCTTTCTTTAACTCATCTTGGGAAGCGTTTTTTGATACACCAAGTGTTTCGTAATAGTCCATACTATTACTTATTTACTTAGATGTTACTTCTTGCTAGTTCCGGTATATAAGCCGAACCATGCCGCACCAGCACCAACAACAATACTAATTAAACCTGATTGTTCCATAGTTGGATCTGCTAGGTTCATATACCAAATAACACATTTGTAAAGAAGTATAATGTAAACAGTTAAAAATAGTCTTGGAAAAATTCTCCAAGCATCTACTGCTTTTGCCATATGTATAATTTTGGCATATGGATTAGGACCTAAGTCTTTTACACTTGTGTCTACTTCTAGATCTAATTTTACTTTTTTAGTTGTACTGTCTTGTGTAGCAACTACTACTGCATCTGGTTTAGTTTCTGCTTTAGTTTCTGCAACTGGTGTTGCATCTAATTCATCAGGTTTTTTTCTTGGCATTATCTTTTCCCCTCAAGATGTTTGATACGCTTTTCAAGTTCATCTATTTTACTTGTTATTTTAGGATATTTAACACGCCAAGCATTTGGATCATTTTGTAACCATGTCCAACCCCAACGTTTTGCTAGGTATTCCAGTGTGGCATCAAACTTACTTACAGCCCACGTTGCCATTCTTGTATCCTTAAACCAGAACAAGAAAGCGGCACCAAACAAAGAGCCTGCTAGAGCCGTGTAAATCCACAGTCTATCAGATGCCATTCTTTCAATCATTTCCCACATAATATTCCCTCGGTTATATTATATGTATTTATTCGATAGGCTTGCGTAAAGTATGTCGTCTTACACCTAATGCTTTGCTTGGGAAGTATAAGTCATACGTGATTTTATTATTTTGATTTCCACCTAAAATTATCCAACGTCCGTCTTGAACTTCATCAAAAAAGAAGCCAACATGACCTTGCCAATCACTTGTACCACGAGGAAATATTACTAAATCGCCTCTTTGTATATTTTCTGGAGATATTATACTTCCCCATTGTAAGAAACTACGTGCAACTAAAGGGTGTGGATGGTTAATATCATGAAGCGTAGGCACATCATTTAGTTCTAATATAAAATTTACAAATGCCGCACACCATTCTGTAGTTACAGGATCAACACCGATAATTTCTTTTATAACAAATCTATCTTCTACTTCATCTAATCCTACAAATTTGTTTGCTTGTTCCGTGAGGGCGTGTCCTTGTAATGTAAGGGTACAACCAACAGTAGTCAGTAAAAATGATATGAAAAATAAAAGTCTTATTTGAACGGATTTATCTTGCTTAGAACTGATTCTTCAGGTATACTGTTTTGCTTTTCTACTTCTTTTTGTGCACCTTCAATTTGACTATTAGCATTTTCTAGTGCTTCTTCAGATTCTTCATAGTAAGCCTTATATGCGGCAATGATTGCTTTTTGCTGTTGCAAGAGTTTCATAATATCACTTATATTCATAGCAAGTATTTCATAACCGTCATCAGTCAACCCAATTAGGACAGGATCTTTTTTATCTTTTTTAAGTTTGTCCCATACTTCTTGTGCATTTTCTTCATTAATAACTACCCACGTCAAATCTTTAAGTCGTAATTCATCTGCAGGTGGTAAAACTAATTGTGGTTTAGTAATGGGTTTAGCACTAATCTCTATTTGTCTAGGAGTGCTTGTACATCCTGTTAATAGTGCAAGTCCTAATATTGCAACAATTAATGTTTTCATAAATTTTTCCTTTTCCATGCGTCGGATTGTATGTTAGGATCAAAGTTTGGATTAGCAGTTCTCCAACATTCATTGTTTATTTCACTAGGCTTAGTTGCACTTAGTTCTTTTTCTGTCAATGGGCTACCACTAAAAATTTCTAAACAACGTTGTGCATTTTTTGTTGCATTATTCAAAACTTTTTCAGTGAGGCTAGGTTTTGCAACTCCAGCGGCACCAATATCATGTCTTGAAAGTCTATTTTCTAATGAACGATTTCTGTTGTTTATTTCAGTCCATTCTTTTTGAAGTTTTGCATTTTGTTTTTGCATTGATTCAAAAGCGGCAGTCTGCGCCTCTAACGCTTGTTCATTTGTTTGAACTGCTGTTTCTAATTTTGCATTATTTTCTTGTAGTATAGCAATACGCTCTTGAGTATCATTATAATACCAAACGCCTGCGGCCGCCATACCTGCTGTCAAAAAGAAAAATATAATTGCTAGTTTAGCACCCATACCATTTACCCTAGTAACTTTCCCAGCGTTTTTGGTCCTACAATGCCGTCAGCAGTAAGTCCGTTTGAACTCTGCCATTCTTTAACAATACGTGCAGTACCTGGACCAAAGATTCCATCAGCAGGTGAAATATCAAGTTTCTCTTGTACTTCTGCTACTAGTGGACCACGTGATCCTTG
>CESM01020178.1_pt1 | contig 10428 bp, 7 predicted proteins | sample 361421 | NCBI WGS metagenome assembly CESM01 (sample SAMEA2622219, study PRJEB7988) | marine metagenome | isolation source: saline water (ENVO:00002010), including | reverse complement strand
CCAGAAGTTGAAGTTGTTAAAAGGTCCTTAATTAATAAAACGCAAAATTTAATTGTAAAAGCAGTCAAAATTAATGATGGAAGATTAAGATATAAAATTGATAGAAAAAAAATTAGAAAAATTATTGGACTTAAGTTTAAAAAAATTTCTAGAAGATCTAAATACCTTTTATTTTTTTTTGATAAAGATATCATCATGCTAGTGCATTTAGGTATGACAGGAAAATTTTTTTTTATTGATAATAGAAAAACTAGATATAAAACAAGTTTTTACTATGATCTTAACAAAGATAAAGACAAAAAACATAATCGTGTAATATTCAATTTATCAAATAATCAAAAACTAATTTATAACGATATAAGAAAATTTGGCTTTATTAAGTTTATCAAACAAATTGATTTAAACCAAAATTTTCATCTTAAACATTTAGGTCCAGAACCATTAAGTAAAAACTTTAACACAAGATATTTCAAAGATTATATTAAAGGAAGAAGCAGGATTATAAAAGATATCTTAATGGACCAAAAATTTATATCTGGACTTGGTAACATCTACGTAAACGAGATTCTTTTTTTTAGCGGTATAAGACCAACGAAAAAAATTAACAATCTCTCAAATAAAGACATTAAAAAAATTATAAAATTTACAAAAAAGGTAATAGCAAGAGCTATTATTCTTGGGGGATCATCTATTAAAGATTTTTCTAGCAGTAGTGGAAAAAAAGGTTCATTTCAGCAACATTTCAGTGTTTATGGAAAAAAAGGTGAAAAATGTTTTAATAAGATCTGCAGTAAAAACATTATCAAAATTGTTATTTCAAATAGAGCAACTTTTTATTGCCCTAAATGCCAAAAATAATAAAGTTGACCGTATTTAATTGCACATATATACAATCTTAAAAATATGCCTAATACCAAATCAGCAATCAGAAGAGTTAGAAGAGTTAAAAAACAAACTCAAGTTAACAGAATTAGAAAAAGTAAATACAAGAACGCTGTAAAACAGATGGAAACTATCCTTAAGTCAAAAGAAAAAGAAAAAGCAAAAAAATATTTTTCAAAATTTCAATCAATTCTAATGCAGGTTGCTAAGTCAGGCATCATAAGCAAAAATACAGCTGCAAGAAAAATTTCTAGAATTTCTAAAAAAATTTCCTCTAAATAATCAATTCCAAGTTGATTGAGTAAATATTTAAATCTACATTTAGACCCCAATAACAAAATGTTGAAACATCTATCAAAGAGTTGCAATTTATTTTTTAATTCTATCTGAACGATAACTGTACAACCCAAAGCGATTTATTTTTGATTTTAAAGAAAAAGTTGTTGCAAATTTTTTTAAAAGGTCGTTTATAGAATTTCTACTAAATACTCACATGGACAATAATATTAAAAAACAAAATTCTTTTATTTCTGAGGAAGAAAAAACTATTAATTGGGAGGAAATACAAACTGCTTTTAAAAAAACATTTGGAAGTGAAATTTATAATAGCTGGCTTCAAAAAATTTCCTTAGTTAAAGAATACAATGATTATTTAGTACTAGGAGTTCCGACAAGATTTTTCAGAGATTGGATTGTATCAAGATATTTGGACAAGATTCTAGAACAAGTTAAAAATTTTAAATTAAGCCTCAATAGAATTGAATTTAAAATTATTGAAGACAATAAGCAGAGTCAAGAATTCATCAAAATTGAGGAGTTTAATAAAGTTACTGAAATTAAAGACTCAATCTTAAATTATAACAGATTAAACCCTAATTTAAGCTTCGACAGTTTTATCCAAGGCAAAAGTAATGATATTGCGCTATCTTACTCAAAAAAAGTGTGTGAGCATATTTCAAGATATAACCCATTATATATTTGTGGTGGAGTAGGTTTGGGAAAAACGCATCTTTTAAATGCAATAGGTCTAGAACTTCAAAATAATAACAATGTTATGTATATATCGGCAGAGAGGTTTATGTATCATTTTATAAAATCAATTAAAAAAAATGATATGGTAAACTTTAAAGATTTTTTTAGAAAATCATCAGTTTTTATCATTGACGATATTCAATTTATTAGTGGCAAGGAAAGTTTGCAGGAAGAATTTTTTCACACGTTCAACAGCTTAATGGACAAAGGATCGCAAATCATTATTTCTGCAGACCGTACGCCAATGAAATTAGATAGGGTTCAAGATAGAATAAAATCAAGGTTAGCTGGTGGATTAGTTGTTGATATTGACTCACCAGATTTAGAATTGAAGATAAAAATTATAAAAAAAAAGATAGAGGAGATACAAAATCAATTTAAAGAAAATATTCTTCTTAGCGACGAAGTAATTACTTATATAGCAAGTGAAAGCAAAACTAATATAAGAGAGCTTATTGGGGTACTAAATAGGGTAATTGCATTCAGTAGAGTGCATAACAAAAATTTAGCTATAAGCGATTGCAAAAATATTTTAAAAGATGTTTTTAGTCAAATAAGAGTTATAACTGTAGACAAAATTCAGAATATTGTCTCTAATTATTTCAACATTCCTCTTAGCGATATGCTTTCACAAAGAAGGTCAAGACCTCTAGCTCGACCAAGACAAATAGCAATGTACTTAGCAAAAAAAATGACTTCCAGATCTTTACCAGAAATTGGTAGAAGGTTTGCTAATCGAGATCACACTACAGTTATTCATGCGGTAAAAACTATTACAAGATTATCTGAACAGGACGATGAAATGAAAAAAAATATTAATCAAATTAAAAGTTTATTATTAGAACAGTAAATAATGCAATTTGTTGTTAAAAGGGACATTTTACTAAAATCATTAAATTTTGTACAAGGTGTTGTTGAAAAGAAAAATACATTACCAATTTTATCCAATGTACTTTTGCAATTAAAAGATAAAAAGTTGTCAATTGTTGCCACTGATTTAGATATAATATTTTACGATGAAATTGTTGATGTAAAAATCATAAATGAAGGAAGCACGACAACTACAGCAGCTGTTTTATATGATATCCTAAGAAAAATATCATCAAACTCCGAATTAAATTTTGAACTTAAAAGCGAAAATAAACTAAGTTTAAAAAGTGAAAATGCAGACTTTAGTCTTTTATGTTTACCAACTGATAATTTTCCAACTTTCGTCGATGAATTTGACACTCAGGAAATAGCATTAAACAATAAAAGATTTTTGAAACTGCTAAATAAAACAAAAATTTCAATATCTAATGACGATACAAGACATTATTTAAATGGTATCTTTTTACACCTCACCGAGGCACATGGTAGGAATTTTCTTACAGGTGTGGCAACCGATAGTCATAGGCTATCTTCCAGCAGTTTAGAAATCGAAAATAAAACAGATTTTGTGTCTTTAATTTTGCCAAGGAAAACTGTATTTCAACTTTCCTCACTTTTAACTGAAACTTCAGAGCAACTATTGATGCAGACAAGTGATAATAAAATTAAATTTACTATGGGAAACATGAAATTAATATCAAAAGTAATAGATGGAAAATTTCCCGACTATAAAAAAGTTGTGCCAACTTCAAATAACAAGACTTTAGTTGTTTCCTCTAAAGATTTTATTAGCTCAATTGAGAGGGTTGCTAGCGTTTCGTTAGATAGAAAAGAGGGGGTCAAACTACAAGTTAATAAGGACAGTGTTCAGCTCTCAGTAAATAGCGCTAACTCTGGCGAAGGAAATGAAAAAATTAAAGCTGAGTTTAATTCTGAAAATTTAAATATAAGTTTTAATTCCAAATATCTAGTAGATATTGCCTCTGAGGTGGAGGACAAAAATTTAAAAATGAATTTAAAAGACTCAGTTTCGCCTGTTTTAATCGAGGATGCGTCAGATAAAAATAGTTATTATGTAATAATGCCGATGAAAATCTAAAAATATTGAATTTAGGAATATTTTTTTATTTTAGCCCTATAACTGTTGATACTAAATAGTTTTAAGTCACTTTGATCACTAGCGATTTTATCTTCTAATAAAAAAATGATATACTTAGTTATTCAAAAAAATAATGTCTAAAAATTCAGAATTAAAAAAATCACCATCTTATGGTGCGGACTCAATCAAAGTTTTAAAAGGGCTTGATGCTGTAAGGAAAAGACCTGGTATGTATATAGGTGATACAGACGATGGTTCTGGTCTTCACCACATGGTATTTGAAGTCATAGACAATTCTATAGACGAAGCTTTAGCCGGACACTGTAAAAATATTCATGTATCTATTAACTCTGATAATACAGTAACAGTTGAAGATGATGGTAGAGGTATTCCTGTTGATATGCATAAAGGGGAGAAAATGTCTGCCGCAGAAGTTATCATGACACAATTACATGCGGGCGGTAAATTTGATCACGATTCTTATAAAGTTTCAGGTGGTTTACATGGAGTAGGGGTCTCAGTTGTAAACGCTTTGTCAGAAAAATTAGATTTAAATATTTATAGAGAGGGCAATGAGTATGAAATTAAATTTAAAGATGGAAACTCAATTAAACCGCTGAAAAAATTAGGTAAAACAAAAAAAAATGGAACAAGAATAACCTTTCTTCCCTCTAAGCAAATATTTTCTTCAACAAAATTCAGTATGACTATACTTGAAAAAAGAATAAGAGAACTAGCATTTTTAAATAAAGGAATAGCTATAAAATTAATTGATAATACTTCAAAAAAATCAAAAGATTTTCTACATAAGTACGATGGAGGAATTTTAGAATTTGTAAAATATATTAATAATAAAAAACCTATTTTAGTAAATAAAAATGAAAAAGAAGTATTTAAAAAGCCTGTTTATATTACAGCTATAAAAAACAATGTTACTGTTGAATGTTCATTTGAATGGAACGCGGGATATTCAGAGGAAGTTCTACCATTTACAAATAATATTCCTCAAAAAGACGGTGGAACTCACCTTCTAGGATTTAGAACGGCTCTTACAAGAGTAATTAACAAATATTATTCAGATAGAAATAATAAAAAAAATAAAATTACATTATCTGGTGAGGATATTAAAGAAGGTCTTACAGCTGTGCTATCAATTAAAATGCCAGATCCAAAGTTTTCATCTCAAACCAAAGATAAATTAGTTTCCTCCGAAATAAGAAATATTGTTGAGCATATAATCAGTGAAAAAGTTTCAACCTGGTTTGATCAAAACCCTTCAATCGCCAAAACCATTTTAGAAAAAATCACTCAAGCAGCAATGGCAAGAGATGTGGCTAGAAAGGCAAGAGATAGTGTTAGAAGAAAAGGAACCTTTGAACTTTCTGGTTTGCCAGGAAAACTTGCCGATTGTCAAATTCAAAAACGAGAGGGTACAGAATTATTTATTGTTGAGGGTGACTCAGCAGGCGGTTCTGCAAAACAAGGTAGAGTAAGAGAATATCAAGCAGTGTTACCTCTAAGAGGAAAAATATTAAATACTTTCGTAAATGGTAAATCGAATGGAGAAGATCAGGCCACAAAAGCTTTATCTAAAATGATGTCTTCTAATGAAATTGTTACCCTAATAAATGCCCTTGGTACAGGATCAAAAGATTTTAATATTGAAAATTTAAGATATGATAAAATTGTAATTATGACTGATGCCGATGTTGATGGTTCACATATAAGAACCTTATTGTTAACCTTTTTTAATAATTATCCGTTTAATCAATTAATTGAAAATGGCCATGTATATCTCGCACAGCCTCCATTATTTAAAGTAACAAAAGCTAATAAAAGTGTTTACATTAAAGATGAGAAAGAACTTGAGAATTATATTTTAGAGGCTGGAAAATTTGATAAAAAAATTAAAAAAGGTTCTTCTGAATTTAAAAAACTTTTACAAGAACAAAGGGAAAAACTTTCTATACAACGCTTTAAGGGTTTGGGAGAGATGAACCCCGAAGAACTTTGGGAAACAACTTTAAATCCTGATAACAGAACAATGCTTAGAGTTCAATATTCTAAGGGCACCAAAGACAAGTCAAAAGACGATCAAAGGATGATTAAAGTTTTGATGGGTGATGAGGTTGCTCCAAGAAAAGACTTTATTACAAATAATGCTTTGGATGTTACAAACTTAGACATCTAGTAAGATTATGGATTTTTCAACTCTCTTTAGAATTAAAGAGAATCTCAATTTAGACAAAAATACCCTTACAATACTTAGATATATAGCCATAATTGGTCAATTTTTCGCGATTAATTTAGTTTATTTCTATTTAGACCTCACTTTTCCAATTAAATTGTGTCTCGTTGTAATTTTTATAGGTTTATTAACCAACATTTATTTACAATTTGGTATTAAGATCAATCAACTTAAAGATTTCTATTCCTCAATATTTTTGATTTTTGATCTAATTCAATTAAGCATATTGCTTTATCTAACTGGCGGGATATTTAATCCATTTTGTCTATTACTTATTATTCCCACAATAGTGTCTTCAACATTTCTAAGCATGGGAACAACTATTATTTTAGGGGCTATTACTTCTGCACTCTTATTAATAATTTCTTTTTTTCATTTGCCCTTACCAGGTGAGGATATGAACTTACTACATTTCCCGAATTTTTATAAGACGGGGATTGTTATTTCTATTTTTATTGGATTAATATTTTTAAGTTATTTTGGAATTAGATTTGCTGGAGAAACAAAAAAAAGATCTGAGGCACTCAATAAATTGCAAGAAGTTATATCAAAAGAATACGAACTTGAGTCTTTAGGAGGTCAAGCCGCTGCTGCTGCACATTCTCTAGGAACGCCTCTAGCTACTATAAGTGTTGTGGCAAAAGAATTAAAAAAAGAAATTGGTTCTAATAACGAATTATCAAAAGATATTGATTTACTTATAAGTCAAACAAAAAGATGTAGCGAAATATTAAAACAAATATCGAAAAAACAAATTGAAGAAGATATTTTTCTAAGTTCAATAAAGTTTGAGGACTTACTCGAAGAAATTATAAATTCATTTAAACAAACTTCAGTCAAAAAAATTGAACTTATTGCTGATCAAGACCAAAATAAAATTGATATACAAAGAACTCCTGAAATTATTTACGGCCTAAGAAATTTTATAGGTAATGCTGTTAAATTTTCAAAAAGCAAAGTTACAATAAGTCTTAAAAGTGATCAAAAGCTTATTGAAATTAAAATTAACGATGATGGTCCAGGTATACCTGAAGATATTATTAATATTATAGGGGAACCTTACATTAAGTCAAAATCTAAGGAGGTAAGTTCAAATTCAGGTCTTGGACTAGGAACTTTTTTGGGAAAAACTTTATTAGAGAGACAAAATGCTAAATTGTTATTTAGAAGGAACAGTAATCTAGGCGGTGCTTTAGTTGTGATAACATGGAGCCCAACTAGTTTTATTAGCTCTTAAATTCAAATGTGTAAGCTAAAATTTTGTAAGCAAGTTTAGCCACTAAAAAATTGTAAGAGTCAAAATTTTTTATAGGCGCTAACTCGTTAATGTCAGCACCTACCACATTAGAAATTTGACAAACTTTTTTAATTATCGGCAAAACATCTTCCCAAAGTAACCCACCTGGTTCTGGTGTTCCCGTAGCTGGCATAATGCTTGCATCAAAACCATCAACATCAAAAGTTATGTAGACTGTTTTATTTTTAAAAAGATTATTGATTTTTGATAGATCCCAAGTTTTTTTATCTTTACCCCAAAAAATTTTAATTCTATCTCTGTTATTATTATAGAAATCCATTTCTGGTCTAGATAGATTTCTTATGCCAAATGACACCACTTTAACATTTTTATAATCCAAACACCTTTTTATTGCTGAAGCATGAGAGAATTTTTCTCCTTGATAACTTTCTCTTAAATCTGCATGTGCATCAAAATGTAAAAGAGTTATGTTGTTATATTTATTCACAAAAGGGTCAATTGAGCCTGGTGTAATTGAATGTTCCCCTCCAAACACTAAAGGAAATTTATTATTTGCAATTATTTTTTGATTAATTTTTGATAATTGGTTTAAAGCTTGCTTAATGTTTTTTTTAATTGGAAATGGCTTTAAAGTTTTGATTCCTATATCTTTATAAGGTTCTTTGTTCAATTCCTCATCAAAGAGCTCTACCTGATGTGAAGCTTTAATAATTTCTCTTGGACCATTTTTGGTACCACCACCGTAACTAACAGTTTTTTCTAATCCAAAGGGCACCACTACTACTTTAGGATCTATATTTTGACCTGCATCGTATCCTAAAAAACCATTTTTTTGACTCAAGTATTCCATTTAAGAATTAAAAATTTTAGAAAAATTTCTTTTTTCTCTTTTTTCCCATTTTTTACGATGGTAGGCATCACTAGCTATTAAAGGTAGAACGCTTGTTGCTTCAGCAAAAACCATCTGTTCTTTTGTAATGTCAACTTTACCCCATGAACTAGCTTCTTTTAATGTTGAGCTGCTACAAGCTCCGTCACGTGTGTCCGCCACTGTTATTTGTATTGCATATTTATGCATTTCAACTTTCTTACCCAATAATTCAGCACATACAACTGTGTCCTGTATAAAGTTTTTAGGCACACCACCACCTACCATTAGTAATCCTGATTGTTTAGATTTTAGCTTTATTTCAGTAAGTTCTCTAAATTCACGAATGGAGTCTATTGTTATATGCTTTTTAGGATTCTGTTCTTGGTGCATTACTAATCCAAAGCCAGCAGAACTATCAGTAAAGGCAGGACAAAATATTGGAACATTATTATCGAAAGCAACTTCAATAAGAGAATCCTTTTTTTTAGAGTTAGATTTTAAAAATTTACCCAATTCTTTGATAAACTCTCTTGAAGTATAAGCTTTTGGTTCAAGTGAATTAGCGACATCACATATTGTTTGATCGCATGCTTGTAATTCTTCTTCGTCGATATATGTGTCGTAAATTCTGTCAATGTAATTTTTACGAAGGTTCGTATCATCCTCAAATTGAGATCCTTGATAATGCTTAAAACCCAATGCCTCAAAAAAATCCATATCAATTATTGATGCACCTGTAGCCACTATAGCATCAACCATATTGTGTTTAACCAAATCTGAGTAAAGGTCCATGCAGCCGCCTGCAGACGTAGATCCCGCTAGAGTAAGGAAAATAGAACAATCTTTATCGGATAACATTTCATTGTAAATACCTGCGGCTCTAGCTGTGTCTCTTGAGGTAAAGGACATTTTCCCCATACCTTCAATTATTTTTCTAGCATCAAAAGATTTTATATCAATATGTTTAACTGGATTATTAAGTAGTGATTTCTTGTTATGTCCAATTTTTGGACTGTTGTTTTTGACCATTAAGCTACTAAAGAATCAACTTTATCGTTTGATCCTTCATGAAGAGACATGATAGGCTTATCATTTACCTCAAATATTTCATTTGAATAAAAACCGTTAAAGTTTGTCCTAAAAGTCAGACCATAAGCCCCAAGCTGTCCTAATTCAATATAGTCACCTTCTTTGATATTATTTGGAAGAAGAAAAGGACCCCTCATATAATCTAAACTATCACAAGTAGGCCCGAAGAAACTAAATGAAGTTAATTTTTTTGATTGTATTCTACCATCTGTTATCATCTTTGATGGAAAAATAAAATTTGGAACACCTGCATCAAACAAAGAACCATAAGTACCATCATTAATGTAAAGATTTTGTTTTTTTCTTAAAATAACTTTTACAATTGTTGAACCACTTTCTGCTACAATCGCCCTACCTGGTTCACAAATAATTTCAGGAAGTTTGTTTAATTTTAAATTAGCTAAACCTTTTTTTATTTCAGTCATGTAATTTTGTAGAGGTTCAGGTTTTAAATCAGGATAAATTGAAGGGAATCCACCACCTAAATTTATTATATCAGGAATAATTTTTGTTTTTTTTATTATATTTCCTATTTCTCTAATACCTTTAGAGTAAGAGATCTTTTCCATGCACTGAGAACCAACATGAAAGCTGATACCTAATTTTTTAGAATGCTCTCTACACAATCTTACAAGACCTAAAGCTTCCGAGGGTAAAGCACCGAATTTTCTCGACAGGTCAATTTCGGCATGTTCATTAGAAATGGCTATTCTTACAAATAATTTTAAATCGTTTGCTTGATTTGTTGCATCAAGAATTTTCCTAAGCTCGTCCCTATTGTCTAACGAAAAACTTTTCACACCATAATCAAAGTAAGCAGATGATATACTTTCTTTACTTTTAACTGTATGCATAAAGTGTAGTTTAGCTTCTGGATTAATCTTTTTAACAAGTTTAATTTCGTTAAGAGAAGCAACGTCAAAATCTTTTACCCCATTAGCTATAATTTGTTTAATTACTTTTTCATGAGGATTAGTTTTTACTGCATATAATACTTTACCTGGAAAATTATCTTTAAAAAACTTTATGGATTTTTTAATCTCTTCAGTCCGTATACAGTATACGGGATAATCTGGTTT
>CESM01234277.1_pt1 | contig 10429 bp, 10 predicted proteins | sample 361421 | NCBI WGS metagenome assembly CESM01 (sample SAMEA2622219, study PRJEB7988) | marine metagenome | isolation source: saline water (ENVO:00002010), including | reverse complement strand
CGACCTATCACGCTGGCTGTTATTTCCCATTGAGCTGAGATCTGAAGAACTCGTTCAAGATGCTGGGGTTCGACAATCGCGAGCATTCGTTCTTGGGATTCGGAGGTCATTAATTCGAATGGCTCCATACCCTCTTCCCGGGAATGAATGGCCGACACATCAACATCCATGCCTGCCCCGCCTCGAGAGGCAGTTTCACTCGTCGCGCAGGTGATGCCAGCACCACCCAAGTCTTGAATCCCGCTTACTAACCCTTCCTCAAGAAGTTCAAGACAGGCTTCTAAGAGTCTCTTTTCTTCGAATGGATCTCCGACTTGCACACTGGGGCGCTTATCCGTGTCTTCGGAGTTCTCATCAAAACCCGCTGAGGCGAGAACGCTGACGCCTCCTATCCCATCCCTGCCAGTAGCGGCTCCCAACAAAATCGCTAGGTTCCCGGTCCCGCTTGCCTGTCCAAGTACAAGTCGTTCCGATGGAAGCACACCCATCGCAAGAACGTTCACCAGCGGATTACCTTTGTACGTTTCGTCAAAGACGATTTCGCCTCCAACTGTCGGGACGCCGACGCTATTGCCATACCCCGAAACGCCACTAATCACTCCTTCTGCAATCCATCGGCTACGAGGATCATCAAGAGGGCCAAATCGGAGTGGGTCCATAACAGCTATTGGTCTTGCACCCATAGTGAAAATATCTCGGAGAATGCCACCAACACCCGTTGCTGCACCTTGGTAGGGCTCAATAGCAGATGGATGATTATGGCTTTCAATTCGAATCGCTACAGCGATGCCGTCGCCAACATCTATGACTCCAGCATTTTCACCTGGTCCAACAAGGACCCACGGCGCTTCAGTTGGAAGTCTTTTTAAATGCACTTTTGAAGATTTGTAAGAACAATGTTCAGACCACATGACCGAGTACATCGCCAGCTCAAGATGGTTCGGATGCCGGCCAAGAAGATTGTGGATCTGCTGATATTCCTCATCACTTAGGCCAAGCGCCCGATGAACTGATGCATCTTCTGGGGCGGCACTCACGTCCCAAACTTAGTCGCAGTACCCGAGTTCTTATGGATGCCTTTCCAAGCATTCCTGGCTCCCACATCACCAGGTAATAACCATGAACTATTCGCGGCAGTAAGTGTTAAAGGCTTCGAGCAAACATCCTCATTATGTCGATAGAAAAGATTTAAGCAGGGCAGCCCCATCACTCGAACCCATAAGCGCAGACGTAGCTCTTTCCGGATGCGGCATCATTCCGACAACATTTCCTGATTCGTTACATACGCCCGCTATGTCTTTCATTGATCCGTTTGGGTTATCGGTGTAGCGCAACACAATTTGTTCTTGAGTTTCAAGCCTCGAAAGAATTTCAGGGGAGCACACGTAGTTACCTTCAAAATGATTGATCGGAATTTGTAACCGGTCGCCTGCGGCTGAGCCTTTGCCAAGAACATTTTGGGTTGATACAAATTCGACTTGTTGCATAGAACAAAGGAATTTCATACCAACATTCTTCTGCAAAGCTCCAGGCAACAGACCAGCTTCAGTTAATACCTGAAACCCATTACAAATACCTAATACCGGACCACCTTCTCGAGCAAAACTAGCTACTGCTTCCATAACTGGAGAGAACCGCGCAATAGCGCCGCATCGCAAGTAATCACCGTGTGCGAACCCCCCCGGTATAACTATCGCCTCGACATTCTTCAACGATGAGTCGCCATGCCAAAGGATCTCAGCTTCCCCTCCAAGCACCCGAACTGCATCGACGGTGTCAAATTCACAGTTTGTACCTGGAAAGCGAATAACGCCCACACGCCTGGTCATATCTCGAGTACTTCCACAGATGCATCTTCGATGACAGGATTTGTCAAGAAACGACTGCACATATCTTCTACAAGCAATCGCGCCGCATCGACAGATTCCGCTTCCACCTCGAGACGAATCAACTTCCCGACACGCACATTATGAGTCATCTCAAAACCCAATGCAGGCAACGCACGTTCAATCGTTGATCCCTCGGGGTTCGCAATCCCATCTCGCGGCGACACTTCTATTTTTGCTTCGAACCGCATCAGCTTTGCCCTATCCACTGTGTGAATGATTCACCCGTAATCCGCTCATACGCAGTGACATAACGATCACGCGTCGCATCCACCGTTTCAGTCGAGAGCGGTGGGGGTGGAGGTGACTTGTCCCAACCAGTGGCTTCAGTTGCGTCTCGAACTGGTTGCTTGTCTAGAGAAACTGGTGTTGCGCCTGGGTTCCAGTTTTCGGCGGGCCAAAATCTCGAGGAGTCAGGTGTTAACAGTTCATCTGCTATCACCATTTGGCCATCCACAATGCCTAGTTCAAATTTAGTGTCTGCGATGATGACGCCGTTTTCCGCAGCATGTGCAGACGCTCGTCGATACGCCTCAACGGAGATTGATCGCGCCTCAGAAGCCAGTTCCGCTCCTACGATATTTACCGCCTCTTGGTAACTAATATTGATGTCATGGCCTTCTGTAGCTTTCGTTGAAGGGGTAAATACCGGTTCTGGCAGCTGCTGAGCTTCCAACAAGCCATCCGGCAAACTGGAGCCGTGCATAGTCCCTGAGGTCTGATATTCCTTCCACGCGGACCCGGTTATATAGCCACGAACGATGCATTCGAGAGGCAACATTTCTGCTTTGCGGACTAGCAGAGCTCGACCTTCCCATTCTGGGCGCCGAGCAGCATCGGGAAAATCACTTGGATCTGCTGAAACGAGGTGGGTAGGAGCGACATCATCCAAATAATCTGACCACCACACTGTCATCGCAGTCAGAACTTTTCCTTTGTCAGGGATCGGTTCGTTAAAGACGACGTCGAAGGCTGAAATTCGGTCAGTCGCCACCATCAGCAGATGCTCATCATCAACGACGTACATCTCTCGTACTTTGCCACTATGAAGTAATTGAAGTTCGCTCACAGCTCTTCTCTACTAGAGAATGGGGGCTGGACGATAGGACCCTGCCCCAGGATGTTCAGAATTAATTCTGGTTGCAGCTGCTACAAACTCTGACACCTGAGAGTCGGCAAGGCCGATGAAGGCCTCATGATCAGACAGCACCTCCGAGATGTCTTCCTTGTCTAACGGTAGAAGCGGGTCATCTATTAACCGTTGGACCAGATCATTTTCACCAGAGACACCTTCCCGAATCTCCAAAGCCGCGGCTACAGCGTGATTCTTAATAATCTCATGAGCCTCCTCACGACCAGCTCCTACCTTGATCGCAGCCATCAACAGTCGCGTCGTAGCAAGGAACGGTAAGTATCGCTCTAGCTCTCGATCAATAACATTGTTGTAGGCGCCAAAACCCTCTAGGACAGTCAAAGTGGTTTCGATGGCCCCATCGATCGCAAAAAAAGCGTCTGGAAGCACGACGCGTCGAACGACTGAACAACTGACATCTCCCTCATTCCACTGGTCACCAGAAATGGCTGCAGCCATTGTCAGGTGGCCTCGAAGGACTGATACAAATCCATTTACGCGCTCAGCTGACCGAGTATTCATCTTGTGGGGCATGGCTGACGAGCCCACTTGGCCTTCATTAAAGCCTTCAGTCACGAGGTCTAAGCCAGCCATTAGGCGAATCTGTAAGGCAATATTTCCTAAAGGGCTGGCTGTCTGTGTCAACGCGCTAACAACATCTAAGTCAAGCGAACGAGGATAAACCTGGCCCACCGCTTGCAAAGTTTCGCTAAACCCCAATTGGCTAGCAACTCGTTGTTCTAGTTCTTCGACCTTGCCCGCATCCCCTTCGAAAAGATCAAGGAGATCTTGTTGAGTACCAACTGGTCCCTTTAACCCGCGCAAAGGATATTTGCTCAGCAGGTCCTCTATTCGCTGATAGGCAAGGAGAGTTTCCTGACCTAGGTTGGCGAAACGTTTGCCTAATGTGGTCATTTGAGCTGGAACATTGTGTGAGCGTCCGGTTACCGACGTGGCTTGGTACTGAACGGCTAGTTCTCCAAGCCGGGAAATGACTGCTACCAGTCGCTGTTGGACCAGAACTAAGGAGCTTTTGATTTGTAGTTGTTCAACATTTTCTGTGAGATCACGCGATGTAAGACCTTTATGAATGTGTTCGTAACCAGCTAAGGAAGAAAACTCTTCAATTCGGGCTTTGACATCATGCATCGTTACGCGTTCTCGACGTTCTATCGAATCTAAGTCAACATCCGCTATGGCTGATCGGTAGGCATCGATCGCATCATCATCAATTTCGATACCTAAATCTTTTTGAGCTTCAAGGACGGCTACCCAAAGTTCGCGTTCTAACACGACTTTATTTTCAGTGGACCAAATCACTGCCATTTCCGCAGATGCATACCGGCTCGCCAAAACATTGGCCACCGTAGGTTTGGACACTGTCACCTCGCACCTTCATCCCTGAACGTTTTAAGCCGTTCAACTAAATCTGGGTCGCCGATTGACAAAATCTCAACTGCCAGAACTGCTGCATTGGCAGACCCATCCACAGCGACAGTCGCAACTGGAATCCCTCGTGGCATCTGCACCGTAGAAAGCAAAGCATCGATACCTCCATTAACGCCTCCCGACAAAGGGACGCCAATCACGGGCAGGGTCGTGTGCGCTGAAACAGCGCCAGCAAGATGTGCTGCCATACCTGCTCCACAAATGATTACGCCGTATCCCTCATCTCGAGCGCTAGAAGCAAGTTTCGCTACTTTGTCAGGTGTTCGATGCGCCGACATCACGTGAACTTCATGCGGGACATCAAAGCGTTCAAGCATTTCTGATGCCCCAGCCATCTTGTCTCCGTCGCGAGGCGAGCCCATCAAAATAGCTACCTTCATTTGATTACCTCCCGGTTGGTATTTGTCTCAATCGAAGCACCAATATCAGTGCGATGTTGCATCCCCGGCCAGAAGATCAAATCAACCGCCTGATATGCGAGCTCGCGAGCCTCATCCAAAGTGGCGGCCCGGCCGCAGATGTTGAGCACTCGGCCACCATTTGTTATCAACTCGCCTTGCAGATTTGATTCAACGCCTGCATAAAAAACCGTCACCCCTTCAATTGCTAGGGCTTCATCCAAGCCATGGATGACATCACCACTTCTAGGCGCCAACGGATAGCCCTCTGTCGCGAGGACGACTGTGACCATCGCATCAGATGAAACCGTTGGTTGGCTTACAAGGTTTCCCTGCGCGACCTGAAGCAATGTCTCACTCAGGCTGCTTTCAAACCGAGGCAATATAACTTGAGCTTCAGGATCACCAAATCGGACGTTGTATTCCAACAGTTTTGGCCCATCGCTGGTCATGATGAACCCCGCAAACAGCACTCCTCTGTAGTCAACGCCACGCTTCTTAAGCTCTTCAACTGTGGGATGAACTGCTAAATCCATTAACGCCTCAAGATCAGCGTCGCTCATGTTGGGCATCGGTGAATAGCAACCCATGCCCCCCGTATTCGGACCACGGTCATGATCAAGCAGTCTCTTATGATCCTGCGCAGAAGTGGGAATCAACACAGCTTTTTGCCCATCGCACAGCGCAAATAACGACAATTCAGGTCCAGTTAGTCCTTCTTCAATAACAATTCGTCTGCCGGCGTCTCCAAAAGCCTCTCCAGACAACTTTTCCGTTATATCCGAGACAGCTTCCTCATATGTGTTTGTAACAAGGACTCCTTTGCCAGCAGCTAACCCATCAGTTTTAACGACGTAGGGCGGTTCGAAGGTTGTAAGAAACTCAATCGCTTCTTCCGCTTGGCTTTGATCAAATGATCTGTAGCTGGCAGTTGGGACACCGGCGGCATGAACTAGATCTTTCATCCAAGCTTTCGAAGCTTCTAAGAGAGACCCGCCTTTGCCTGGACCAAAGACGTCGCAACCCAAGGAACGCAGCTCATCTGCAAGCCCATTAACAAGCGGGACTTCCGGGCCAATGACATACAGATCCGCCTCGATCTCAGTAACAGGCTTGCTGGTGCTGCCTTCAATGCCGGCCGATCCCGGCGTGATAATAACTTCCGAATCGATAGAGAGACTCTTCACAAACGCATGTTCACGGCCGCCTGAGCCGACCACGCACACTTTCACGCTGCGAACCGTAAATATTGCTCTCGGCCAGGGCCAACGCATACAAATCTGATCGGTACACCCATCTGACGTTCAAGGAACGAGATGTATTCAACTGCTTCTCGTGGCAGATCATTTCGCTCTGTGGCACCCGAGAGATCTGTTTTCCATCCTGGGAATTCGGCATATACGGGGGTTGCCCTATCGTGCAAACGTCGCAGGTGTGGCAGGTATTCGTAACGCTGGCCATCAACTTCGTAAGCAACGCAGACTTTTATCGTCTCTAACTGGTCCAGAACATCCAATTTGGTCAGCGCAATTTCGGTGCAGGCGTTAAGTCGAACAGCCTGACGCGCCATAACTGCATCGAACCAACCAGTTCGTCGGCGGCGCCCAGTGTTGGTTCCGAATTCTTTCCCAACCTCAACAAGATGGTCTCCAACTTCATCTTCTAGTTCGGTCACGAACGGGCCTGCCCCGACTCGTGTCAAATAAGCCTTAGCAATCCCAATGACCTGATCAATCGCTCCAGGTCCAATTCCTGCCCCCACAAGCGCATACCCAGCTACAGGATTCGATGAGGTAACAAATGGGTACGTCCCGTGGTCTAGATCTAGAAAAGTTGCTTGTGCACCTTCAAACAGGACTCGCTGGCCTGCATGCAGGGCGTCATGTAAATGGCCAATGGTGTCGCCTATATATGGAGCTACGCGAGGTGCGATTTCATTAATTAGTTCGTCGGCGAGTTCGTCGGGGTCGACACCTTCATGACCATAGATATCTCGAAGAACGACGTTACGTTCAGTTAATGCACTATGCAGCCTGGATCTCAAATGATCAGGGTCAAGTAAATCTTCAACACGTATGCCGACCCTTGACGCCTTATCAGCGTAAGCAGGTCCGATGCCGCGTTTAGTCGTGCCAATTTTGTTGTCACCTAGCTGGCTCTCTGCTAGCTCATCAAGAATCTGATGATAGGGAAGTACTAAGTGTGCTTGGGGGCTCAACATCAGGCGTCGGCAATCAACCCCTTTGGCTGTCAATGTATCAATTTCAGCCAATAGGACGTAGGGATCGACGACAACACCGTTGCCAATAATCGGCACCACGTGGTCATACAAAACTCCGCTGGGGATGAGTTGCAAAGCAAAGACTTCACCATCAACGACAAGCGTGTGTCCTGCATTATGTCCGCCCTGGTAGCGCACCACATGGGCACACTCCTTAGCGACAATGTCGACGACTCGGCCCTTGCCTTCATCGCCCCACTGAGTACCGACCACTATTGATCCCGGCAAGGAACTCTCCAAACGTCATCTGCTGACGTTGTCAGATCCTAATTGCGGAACCTGGCTTTTCTAGGATGAATTAGCACCCTTTATTTTGTTTTATGAGGAAAAGTGATGCGAAGAGAGGTCTCAGCGCCGGCGTCTCGGATCTAACCAGGGGACAACAGACTGTTCAAGGGGCACTAAGTCTCGTCGATAATGACGATGCGTCTCCATCACGGTGGCGTTTGCGGCTGCCCGAAGCTGATGCATTTCAGTTTCAAGTTGGGTAAGGCGTCGTTCTAAATCCAGAACACGCTTTACCCCTGCCAAATTTAACCCTTCGTTTGTTAGTTCTTGAATTCGTCGAAGTAGCGCAATGTCTATTTCGCTATATCGGCGGCTTCCACCAGGGGTCCGGGCAGGCTCAACAAGTCCCTTTCGTTCATATATCCGGAGAGTTTGTGCATGAACTCCGGCAAGTTCAGCTGCGACAGAAATTACATAGACAGCTCTATCAGGATCAGGCGTCATCGATATTGGGCCCACAATCACCCCTCCTCTTGTGGTTTGTTTCGAGGCGACCAATCGGTGACCTCACTTAGTGCTTCGAGTGCTTCTCTTTCTTTTGGACTTAGCTCAGTGGGAACGGCTATCTCCAGAGTGACCAACAAGTCACCAGTCATTTTTTGGGTTACTACACCTCGCCCTTTAACCCGAAACGTCGTACCTGACTTAGTGCCTGGAGGAATCTTGAGTGTGACAGTTGAATGATCGTACGTAGGGATCTTAATTTCTGATCCAAGGGCAGCTTCAGGAAAAGTCACAGGAATAACCAAAGTTAGATGTTGTCCTTTCCGCCCAAACATTGCATCTGGAGCCACCTCAACTACTACATAAAGATCTCCAGCAGGACCCCCGTTGCGTCCAGCCCCACCTTTGCCTGCCAAACGGATTCGTTGACCATTGTCCACGCCAGCCGGAATACGAACTTTTACCTGCCGTTGGCCACCATCACCAACCCGTCCAAGAGAGACGGTGGTCATAACCCCATCAATCGCATCACGAAACCCAAGGTGTATCCGCGTTTCTTGGTCAACGCCGCGCATAGAGACAGGGCCGCGTTGCCCGCGTCCAAACAGGTTCCCAAACATGCCACCAAGATCATCAAAATCTTCGAAATGGACGTTGAAGCCATCAGACCCGGAGGCAAACCCTCCTCCCCCTGAAGGCCCAACTCGTCGAGCTTCGTCATACTCCCCACGTTTCGAGTGATCACCTAAAACGTCGTAAGCAGCCGAGACTTCCTTAAAACGTTCCTCATCTCCACCTTTCGCATCAGGATGATGAGCACGCGCTAGCTTCCGATAAGCCTTGGTAATTTCTTTGGAAGAAGCAGCTGAGGACACACCGAGAACCGCGTAGTAATCCTTTTCGAACCATTCACGCTGAACGGCCATCTGTCACCCCCTCATCTCGGCTAAAGCAAGTTATTGCTCTCGAACTTTGACCATTGCCGGACGCAATACTGTGCCGCTCCACAAGTAACCCGCTCGCAGTTCCTCCACTACAACCTGCTCATTCCCCTCACCTGTTTCAAAAGACATTGCTTCATGGTGATTCGGATCAAACGGAGCTCCGAGAGCCTCAATGCGAGTCAGTCCCTCGTTGTTGAGGACGGTGATAAGCGCACTTTGGATAGGTCCAACATCATGCAACCCTTGAGTTTCAGCTGCATCGCAAGCATCTAGAACCGGTAACAGAGCGTCTACAAGCCTTGAAACTCCTGCTGATATTCGCTGTTCTGATTCCTGTGAGCTTCTCCGACGAAAATTTTCAAAATCAGCTTGGAGTCTTTGTAAAGAGTCTCGAAAATCATCGCGTTCAGCAGTGACCCCTTCTAATGATTCAAGTATCAGTTCAACTGAAAGTGGATCTTCTGGAACCGACTCTGAAGACTCGACAGCTGGATCTGAAGGAAGACCCTCCTGTTGTTCAACATTTAGATCAAGTTCTTCTTGCTCGGAACTGTTTTCTTCTTCGTCGTTCACTGGTCCTCATCAATGATTTCAGCGTCGACTACGTCGTCAACATTGTCGCCAGAATTGGGATCCTCGTCAGATGCTTGCTGAGCTGCAGATTCATAAAGTTTTTGGCTAAATGATTGGCTGACCTCAGTCAGTGTCTCGGTCGCTTTACCAATTGCTTCTATGTCGTCACTCTCGTCTGCCAATGCTTCTTTGAGGTTCGACAACGCCTCTTCTAATTCAGTTTTGTCCTCGTCAGCTACCTGGTCAGCTTGGTCCGACAACATTTTCTCTATCTGATACACAAGCGCGTCAGCATTATTTCTGACTTCAGCTGCTTCTCGCCGTTGCCGGTCTTCTTCAGCATGGGACTCAGCATCTTTAACCATGGTTTCGATATCAGCATCAGTCAGATTCGACTGCCCACTTATGGTTATTGATTGTTCTTTGTCAGTTGCTCGATCTTTTGCAGACACATTCACGATGCCATTGGCATCAATATCAAAAGTGACCTCAATTTGAGGAACTCCTCGCGGGGCTGGCGGTAAATCAACTAGCTGGAACTTGCCCAAGGTTTTATTTCCAGAAGCCATCTCACGTTCTCCCTGGAGAACATGGATTTCTACCGATGGCTGCATGTCGTCAGCCGTAGTGAAAACTTCTGTTCTTTTCGTAGGGATTGTGGTGTTACGTTCGATTAATCGAGTCATAACCCCTCCCTTGGTTTCAATACCAAGACTCAACGGGGTGACGTCGAGTAACAAAACATCTTTCACATCACCTTTCAAGACCCCGGCTTGAACGGCGGCGCCAACGGCCACAACCTCGTCAGGATTCACGCCTTTGTGCGGCTCTTTGCCAGCGATTTCCATCACTAGTTCCTGCACTGCGGGCATCCGGGTCGAACCGCCAACCATTATGACGTGATCAATATCGCTAGCGGTTAGGTTCGCATCGTCTATCGACTGTTTAAAAGGTGCTCGACAACGGTCGACTAAATCAACAGTGATTTCTTGGAACTTGGCTCGGCTTAACTCATAATCCAAATGAAGGGGGCC
>CESM01151166.1_pt1 | contig 10438 bp, 6 predicted proteins | sample 361421 | NCBI WGS metagenome assembly CESM01 (sample SAMEA2622219, study PRJEB7988) | marine metagenome | isolation source: saline water (ENVO:00002010), including | reverse complement strand
AAAAAATAAGTACACTAAATAACGAATTGGATTACTGTTCTGTAGCCATTGTTTGCTTTTTGACGAATCTCTATATCTTTTCTAAAAAATCAGTGAGCCTAGCTCTAATATCGTTTCTTGCAAATTCAAAATTATCTTGGGTTATTGGATCTTCAATCGGCCAGTGCAATTTTTTACAAGTTTCAGGCCAGGCCATTGAAACACAAGTTTCATTGGCTGAACCACAAAGAGTTATCGCATAGTCTACTTCTTTCCAATTCAAATCTGCAATATTTTTTGAATGCTGATTAGAAATGTCAATGCCTATTTTTTTCATTGCAATAGTTGCTTTTGGATTTAGGCCTTCGGGTTTAGTACCTGCACTTAAAACGCTTAAGCTAGAATTCATATTTTTCAGCAAACCTTCGGCCATTTGTGACCTAGCTGCATTGCCTGTACAGATGAATAATACAGTTACCATAATTATAGATTGTAATCGTCTATAAAATACTGAATTCAATATTATATTTATTTTGTGTTCCACCTTAAATGCCGTGCATAATAAAAGTGGTTCAAAAAGTTTGTTTTAAGCTTAACACTCTCGTAGAAAAACTTTAAAAGGTGGAACCAATGAGAATGAACTCATGGTGTACTTAACAAGGAAGACCACACGAGGTCAGCACTACTTCTACCTCGTTAAATCTTTCAAGTATGATGGTCGCGTAGAAAAGGTACAACGATACCTCGGCTCTGAAGAGCCCGATGAGTTTGAACTAGAACGATTAAAACAGATGCATACCAATGAATTGGAACTTGCTGCCATTGAAAGAATGGCTCACATGTCGTCTGAAACTTACAGAACACCATATCTCGACAAAGAAGCATTACTTGGTTTGGAGAGAATGAAATTTCTCAACAGGGCCATCCATAGATTACAAACTACTGATGAAAAAGTAAGAGAACATGCTAAAAATCGTGTAGCCACCATTTATGGAAATATGGCCTTATCTTCGAAGCCTCTAACATTTGAAAATATTGAATCTATATTTGATCAAGATAGAGCTCCATCGGGACTTCCTTTATCAAAAGTTTTAGAAGTTTTATCTCTAAGACGGTTACACGGAGAGATTAGCGAAAGAGTAGGAAGACTAGGGAAAAGAAGTATCTTAAAATTACATCAAGATTTATTTGAAGGAACTGGAAAAGGCGGCGTTCTAAGGGAGAATTCAGCTAACTTGCCAGGTTCTGCATTCATGCCTCCTCCTGCAATATTAGTAGAAGATGAACTAGAAGGCTTATTGCAATGGTGGCACGATCCTTCACCGCTACATCCCTTTGAAAGGGCGGTATTGTTCCATCACAGATTCCAACAAGTACGTCCATTCGAATCTGGAAATGGTTTAGTTGGAAGACTAATTATGGATGGAATGTTAATTAGAGCAGGATTATCTACTACTAAATGGAGTAAAGATGATCGGAATGCCTATCTTTCCGGACTGGTGGCAGGCGATAGAGGTGACCGTACAAATTTAATTTCAAACTTTTGGAAATCTTATAAGAATCAACATCAACCTACTGTTGATGGAGGTCGGGAAGCAATGCGACTCGAACCTCGACAATCCCAACTGGAGGCCTTCTGAGTGAGGCTTCTCGAACTTAAGTTCGAGAATTTTAAATCTTTCAAAGGCCACGTTACCGTCCCTCTCGGACCTGGGTTCACTTGCATTACAGGACCTAATGGTTCAGGCAAATCTAACATAACCGATGCGATACTTTTCATCTTAGGGTCTCGCTCTACGAAACTTTTGAGAGCTAGAAAATTGAAACAACTAATACATGGTTTCCAAGAAGGAAGTAAAAAGAAAAGTGGACCGAAATCATGTAAAGTTTCAATGTCATTTGACAACAGTGATAGGTTTTTAGCTATAGAAAAAGATCTAGTAACATTCACTAAAGGAATAAAATTGAAGGGTAAAGATACAACTACTTACTATCAAATTGATAAAAAGAAATCTTCCGCCAGGGAATTTGAGGCTCTATTTTCAAGAGCTGGACTTTATGCAACTGGATACAACATAATTCAACAAGGAGACGTTATTCAAACTTCTTTAATGTCTGGTACTGAAAGAAGAAGAAAAATTGAAGATGTTGCTGGAATTACTGCATATGATAATAGATTGAAAAGTACCAGAAGTGCACGGAAATCTGTAGAGGCTGATTTAGTACTTCTTAATGAAAGAGCAAAAGAATCAAAAAGAACTCTAAAGCAACTAGAGAGAGAAAAGGAAGATGCTGAAAAATTAGAAAGTATTATTGAAGAACTTAATGAAAATGAATTAGCTCTAAAATTCAGGACAATCTTTGATTTAGAAGCTGAAATTGAATCAAGAAGGGAAATTGTTGAGAAATACACTAAAGAATTAGAAAAGATTGACAAGAAACAGCTAAAGAGAAAAGAAGACATAGAAGCAAATCAACTAAAATTTAAAGAAATTGAAAACGAAATTGGAATTTCAGGAGGGAATAAAGCTCGGGAATTGCAAGAGGAATTAGACAAAGCTAGAGTTGCTCACGCTTTGGCAGGACGAAATGCTGAAAGTGCACAAAACGAATTAAGAGATTTAGAAATTGAAAGAAGAACAATATCAGGTGAGCACAAATTAGCATCTAATGAACTGAAAACCCTCACAAAAGATTTAGATTCTTTGAATAAAGTAATAAAGAAACTTGAAAGTAAAGTTACTGCTAAAGTTTCACGTTTAACCGAATTAGAGGGTGCTGCTGCAAATAATTCGGAAGTTGTCAAGAAACAACGCGACCATCTTGAGGAACTTCGTAAGAAAGCCGGAGAACTTGAGATGCAAAGGCATAGAATTGAAGGTGAAAAGGAACAATTAGAAAATCAATTAACTAGTGCAAAAGAACAAGTGATTCGATCAGAACAGTGGTTAGAATCAATTGTAACTGACGCAAAAGAGGCTGATTTCCAATTAAAAGATATGGAAATCGGAAATAAATCTGCAAACCAAAATTTAGAAAAGATTAAGAAAAAGCATAAAGATGTTCTGAAATCAATTGAGAAATACCAAAAGAATTTGTCAGACCTAGAACTTAAATTACGTAATTTATCAATGAAATTAGCTTCGAAAGAAGCTGCACAAAGAGCAAGAGAAGAATTCGGAGGATATGCTAAAGGAGTTAAGGCAATCTTACAATGTCGAGATGAAGGTAAATTATCTGGAATAATAGGAACTATAGCTGAGTTAGGGAGAGTTGACAAAGAATATGCTACTGCATTGGAAGTCGCTGCAGGCGCTCGATTACAGTCGATAGTTACCGAAAATGACAGAGCTGCTGCTGAAGCAATTGAATTCTTGAAGCGTAACAACATCGGAAGAGTACGATTTTTACCATTGAATAAAATACATTCATACAAGCCAAGTGCTGCAGCAATATTAATTTCAAAGAAATCTGGTGCAATTGGTTTTGCACAAAACTTAGTTAAGTTTGATTCAAGATACAAGGATGCATTTGGAAATGTATTCGGAGATACTGTTATCATTGATTCATTATCTAATGCAAGAAAAGACCTTGGTAAAGGAAGAATGGTTACTTTACAAGGTGAATTGCTAGAAAGCGGAGGTGCCCTAGTTGGAGGTGCTGCACCACGAACCGGAATAAGCTTTGGAACTGAAGATAGAACTGAAATTGACAATTTAACTGCTGAAATAGGGAATTTGGATGCCGAGAAATTACAGAAGTCATCTGCCCTCGGTGAATTGATAGATAGTGCTGGAAAATTAGCTACAGCTAGGCAAGAACTTGAAAGTGAGAGAGCTGCTTTCCAAACTCGTGTTACTGATTACGACGGAAGGGCTGAAGAAGTTAAGAAGAGAGCCCAGGAAGCTGAAGATTCTCTCAAATCGCGCCAAGGGATGGTTGAAGCTTTACAAGGTGAAATTATTGAAAGGAAAGAATCTGTTGAGAATTTAGAGGAAGATATTCAATCAATTACTAGCGAAATCGCGGAAGCAACCAAAGATCTCCAAGCAATTGCTGGCGGAAAATCATCTAAAAACATCGCTAAATTACAAAGTGAATTGGATGAATTTAGAGAAGAACTGTCTGGAAAGCAAAGCCAATTTGCAGCCCTGTCTGCAAAAACTGAAGCTACAAAATCAGATGTTGGTCGATTAAAAGGAGATTTAGATTTAAACGAAAAAGAACAAAAAGACCTTCAGAAAGTTCTAAAAGACGAAACTCAAAACTCTACTAAATTAGATAAAGAATTAAAGAGATTGAGAAAAGAAGAACAAACTAAATTCAAGCAATTAAAAGGATTAAGAGACTCCAGAGACAGTTTACATGATGCTTTAACTGAATTAAAGAGCGAATTTTCTACAAATCAAGAATTGAAGAGAAGTAGAAAGCATGCTATGAATGATCTTAAAGTGGAAATTGCAACACGTGAGCCACGATTATTAGAAGCAAAAGATAAGATTCCTAATGATACTAAAACACCACAAACTGTACTTAGCAGAGAAAAGCTAGAGAATAATAAGGAAATATTAGAGAGAAAGAGAAACAGATTAGGAAGTGTTAACATGTTATCTTTAGACCACTACAGACAAGAATCTGAGAGATTTGGAGAAATAAAGAAACATCGTAAGCAACTCAAAGAAGAAGTAAAGCGTTTGGAATCTTTAGAAACAAAAATATCCAGTAAAAAAGAAAATAAATTTATGGGAGTCTATAACCACATTGGTGATAGCTTCAAGACTTCTTTCAAAGAAATAACTGGAGGTGGAGATGCTAAATTAGTTCTTGAGAATAAAGAATCTCCATTCGAAGGTGGAGTCACAATCAAAGCCCGTATGCCGAAGAAAAAATTATATCCTGTTGAAGCCTTATCTGGTGGAGAAAAATCATTGGTATCTATGGCGTTTATCTTTGCAATACAGGGATATGATCCAAGTCCATTCTACCTACTAGATGAGCCTGATCAAAACTTGGATGGAGTAAATACTGAGCACATAGGAAGAGCTATAGCTATGCAATCTAGTTTTGCTCAATTCTTAGTTGTAAGTTTACACCATGCTGCACTTCGTGAAGCTGAAAATGTTATCGGAGTCTTCATGGGAGATGATGGCGTTTCTAGGCTGCATCAAATTCAAGATGTTGATACTTTCATATCATCTTTACCTACCGAAACGGAGGCTAAAGCATGAGCCAGGTTGTAAATCACTTATTATTCCACAAAGCTATGGTTGGAGTCGATATTGATCGTGTTGATCAATATATTGAAATTGCAGATGGTGCTAGCTCTGCTGCTGAGGTATCTACTATAGAAGATCCATTTACCAGAAGTGTAACCTTACTTTTCATGTTAGTTAAAGAACATGGATTAGATCCATGGTCGCTTGATATGAAGCATTTGATAATGGAATATCAAAAATATGCTCTAAAAGACGATGATTTAGATTTGCCTCTAGCTGGTTCTGTTCTTGGTTGGGCATGGGACGTTCTCAAGATGAGGGCAAGCGGAGCAATTGATGCAACCGAGCCGATTCCAGAACCACAACCTGACTGGGTTGACTTCGACTTTGGATGGGAACCAACATACGCTGAACAATTGGAGGATAGTATTGAACCTCCTATTGAAGAAAGTGTACTATTCAGAGGCGAAAGGCGCGTGACACTTATGGAATTAGTTGGGGCCCTTGAAGACGCTCGCAATGTTGAAAATGAAAGAAAAGCTAGATTAGAACGAAGAAAGCAATTGAAAGAAGCACGAGAATCTGTACTTTCTGAAGTAGCTGAAAAATTAAGTGACAAATTACACTTAGATGATCCAACGCAATACAAGGAAAAAGTTTGGCAAAGAATTAATGAATTTAATGGAAAACCAATCCCAATTGGAGATTTACTTGATAGGCCAGAGAAGGCTAGTGTGGTTCGCACTTTTGTTGGTTCTTTATTTTTAGCAAGAGAAGGAAGAATAGACATTATTCAGAAAGAGCTTGATAGTCATAACATATACGTTAAAAATTTGGAGAATGCAGGATGAAAGAATTAATCGCAGTTGAAGCTGCTTTATTTTCTGCTGGAAGGCCTTTAGATCCTACTGAGACTGCCGAATCTACTGGTTTGTCAAGAAATAAAGCTCTTGGAGCTCTTGATGCTTTAGTCGAAATTTACAAGTCAAGAGAAGGGGCCTTAGAAGTAATAAAATTAGGAACTAAATATGCTCTTCAATTAAAATCAGAAGCTATCGAATATGGAAGAAGATTGGCTCCACAAGAAATACCTTCTTACTTGTTACGAACTTTAGCATTAATAGCTCATGAGCAGCCAATGATGCAAAAAGAATTAAAGTATAAATTAGGAGACAAGGTCTACGAACACGTTAGCGAACTAGTTGAATTGGGAATGATTCAAAGGGAACGTAAAGGAAGATCTTTCGAATTAAGTGTTACTTCTGCATTTTTAGAGTATTTTGGTATTGAAGCTGAAAATCAGGCTGAAATGAAAGATTATCTAGAAAAGGCACTTTCTAGCTCATGAACAGTCCTGGATTAATTGAATTATTTGTTATTGTATTTCTATTTTGGGTTTTACTTGGTCCAAAAAAAGTGATGGAGGGGGCTCGCCTGCTAGGAAAAGCCTACAGGGAATTTAGAGGGTACGGAACAGGAATTGTATCCGAAAATCCAAAGATTAGTGAGAAAGAGAAGGTACGAGCTTCTGCTGAAAGACTGGGGATTGATACTGCAGGGATGAATACTTCTGAAATCAAAAAAGCCATGTTAGATGAATTGTCCAATGAATAAACTAGAATAATATTACTACTAGGTAAAAAGTTTGATATAGTTAGTTACACGAATGAGAGTGTATGAAGTCGATAAAGGTTCTAGCTTTAGCAATGCTTTTCTTGTTAACCAGTATGGTTCCTCTAATAACTGTAGAAGCTGCAAATGAAGAACGCAGAGATACAGACAGAGTATATATTAGTGAAAAATGGAGAGCTGGTTTAGGAACTGGAATTGGAGCTCTAAACTCAATTAAAAGTGCAGATATCGATGCTGATGGGGAAGATGAATTGGTATTTGGAAATTCACAAGGTTTCATACATATCTTAGACTGGCTCGACGGCGGTTGGTCTGATCAGTTCCAATCAATAGATATGGGTGGAGCTGTTAAAGCAATAGAGATTGCTCAAATTGACGACGATCCGCAGTTAGAGATTGCGATTGGATATAACTGGGTTTCTGATATAGGTAAAGTTAAAATTATTGATGGTTTAAATTTAACTACCGAAGCGAACTGGACTTCTGGAATTACATGGTCTCACGGACAACAGACTGCCGGATGGCCTTATGGCCTTGCCATGGGCGATCTTGATGGAGATAGTGAAGCTGAAGTTGCGATGGGGGACGATCGAGGATACTTATGGGTGGCCGACACTAAAACTCCTGAGATTTATGTTGGAAGAGATATTACTCCAGACGAACCTGAATGGTACGTAGATCTTAGTTCTAGGCTAGACAAAAATATTAATGATGTATGGGGACTCACATTCGGACAATTTGATGATGATGAAGCTGTAGAAGTTGCAGTCGGAACAAAACAAGGGTGGGTTGCAATTTTTGACGGTGAAACCGAAGAATTGCAATGGAAAATGGACATGGATAACAGTGATAACACTGATAGTTTGTGCTACAGCCTTATTGCTGCTGACTTAAATGGGAATGAAATAGATGAACTAGTCGTCGCACAGCAAAGTAAATTAACTGTTTTCATTGATGGTGAAATGGATAATACTGTAGAAGATACTTCTATCAATAGTGGATATGGACTTGCAAGTAGAAATTTATTTGTAAATACAGATGAATACTTAGTTGTTACTAGTAGTGACGGAACTATTGCAATAATGGAATTAGAAGGTTCTGATTTAGTAACTCACCAAAAATGGAACTCTGGATATTCAATGAATGCTGGTGCTGGAGTCACAGTATCAACTAATAACGAAAACCCTTGGATAATACACGGAAGTGATTCTGGAATTATTGTAGCTTGGGAAATCACCTCAGAAGATGAACATAATCAAATATGGTCTACCAAAGCCGAATCTAATAATCATCCTGCTTACTCTATTGAAGGTGGAGGTGCATACGCTGTAGCCGTCGGAAATATTGACGGGGATGATAACCTCGAAATGCTTGTTGGTAGTGCCTCTGGTAGGGTATACGCCTATGATGGAGTTACATATGCAACTGACTGGGTTAGCCCCGAATTAGAAAAAAATGTGATGGGAATTGCTGTTGAAGATTTGAATAACGATAATATAAATGATATTGTTATCAGTACTGGAAACCCTGGAGAACCCCAAAGTGGCGGTGAAGGGGGAGAAGGATATCTTTACATCTTTCAAGGTTCTGGAACTTCATTTTCTCAAGAGTTTCAAAGCCCTAATATTAATGCTGCTTTAGGGGTTACTATTGCTGAACTAGACGGCAGCCCCTATCCCGAAATCGGAGTTGCTACCGGTTATTTGGAAATTATTGATCCTACTGCAGGAACTTCTGAATTGCACGGAAATGTTAGAGTTTATGGATTCGATGGTTCGGATTATGAATCTGAATGGAGCTCTAATGACTTAGGCGATATTGTTGGTGGAATAGCTAGTGGTAATTTTGGTGAAAGTAATGATTATTTAGTTGTTGGTACTGGAGGAGATAGTAGAGGTGATAACGAAATTCCGGGAGAGGTAAGAGTCTACAAGAGAAGTGGAGGAACTTATACTACAGACGGTGTAATCGATTCTGGGAGATATAAGGCATACGGTATTGCAGTTGGTGACGTTGATAATGATGGTGAAACTGAAATTGCTGTAGGAACTGGAGATTTTGGCGATTCAAAACCTACTGTTACTGTGTATGACGGAGGAGATCGATCTGTTAAGTATTCAAAAACGGTAGATACTAGCTCTGTTTGGGGTGTGGCAATAAGTGACTTCGATAGCGATACTTTTGCTGAGTTAATATACGGAACGTCAGGAGGTGAAGTTTTCATTTATGATGGTGAAACTCAGGACTATGAAGCAAAGACAAGTGCATTATCTAGAAAGGCCGGACATTACGGCGGAATTGTTATCGCAGACTTAGATCCTGATAGTGAAGATAGCAAGAAAGAAATGATTGTAGGAAGTGAAACTTACATGTGGGCCTTTACAACCGAAGGTCAAACAGATGCTCCAGATTTAATAATAAATGGTGACGAAATTACTTTTTCCTGGGAGTCTGAAACTGAAAAACCAGACGAAGATGAAGATATTGACATAGACGTTGTCGTACATAATCTTGGAACTCAACCTGCAGATGATTGGATTGTCAAATTACACTCTGCAAAGCCTACTTCAAACAATAAAATAACCGAATTTAGCTGTTACGAAGACGCTCCAAATGGAGTATATCCTGATTGTATAATTCCTTCTGGCGGAAGTTATACTTTCCAGCGTACTTGGTATGAGCAATCAACTAATCCTGGATATTATGAGGTTTATGCTGCCGCTAACGCCGAAGATGAGACAAGAAAAAATAATAATGAAGATTATGCAATACTTGAAATCGAAGAAATACCTAACGATAGGCCTGTAATATTAGCTTCTGCTAATACTGATATACTATGGGTTGATGAACCAGTTAGAATAGACGCTGGTGAATCTTACGATAATGAAACGACTAATGGAGAACCTGATAGTGCTGATGGAAACGCTGATTTAACTTACAGATACTATACTGAAAATGGCTGGACTTCTTGGGTTTCCGACTATACGTGGGATATTAGTTATTCTAGTCCTGGCATAAAAGAAATTTTAGTAGCTACTAGAGATGAGAGGGGTAAAGAGTCTGAAGAATATAGTGTTACTGTAGAAGTTAAGGCTAATACACAACCTACTGCAATACTATTGGCAAATATGTCTTCGCCAGTAGAACTTTCTGACGGGGAATTCATAACTTTTGACGTTTCGCAATCATTTGATCCCGACGGAAAAGCGGATTTAGAATATAGATTTGATTTTGGTGATAATGTTTATTCTGATTGGGTAAAAGAGGGGCAAACCGTTAGACTATACCATAATGCCTTCTTTGCAGGTATAAATGGTGGTGAACTGCAACTTGAGAGTGGCGAAGAAGTACTTAGGAATAATTTTGGAATAATTCGCGTATTTAGATTGATTAATTCTGAATTATATGAAATAATTGACAGTCAAAATACTGGAAAAGGTTACAACTATACCTTGCCTGAAAATACTGAAGAAAAGACCCATCCAGCTAGATTATTGGCTCGTGAAATATCTGACACTGGTGATGAGGACATCTTAGTGAGTACTTGGTCTAACTCTTTACAAATCACAGTTTCCATGCCTGAAAATATTTTACCTGTAGCTATGGCTAAG
>CESM01015587.1_pt1 | contig 10440 bp, 11 predicted proteins | sample 361421 | NCBI WGS metagenome assembly CESM01 (sample SAMEA2622219, study PRJEB7988) | marine metagenome | isolation source: saline water (ENVO:00002010), including | reverse complement strand
AATTGGAACATTCACAAACAGAGAAAGAACTGAAGCAGTAGGTGTTCACCCAGCTGGTGGTTCTACTACTGACACCGTATATCGTTTTAATCAGATCAGTGGCGCATCAGTTGAAGATGTCAGCAACAACAGACCTTTGAGATGGACTGATACTTCTATTGAACAATCTACTGACACAGAAATTGATACAGAAATCTTAGATCATTGTATTAAGGCAATGGTTGACGAAGATGCCAACACTGTAGGTCAATATAAAATTGACACCTCTACTCCTTCTGGTGGAACATGGACTGCTAGATATACCATCGCTGAAACTCAAGTTGATGGCACGGATGTAAACTACTACCTCTGGCAAAAAACTGCTCCTACCACTGACGCTGGCACAAGCGAAAATATTCTTCTGAAATCAACAGTTGCTTTGCCTGGCGCCGTAACTGAAATGGCAGAATCTAGTCTACACGCACTGGTTCCAAATTTCCGAAACAGAATCATTGCAACTGGTATTGGAACATATCTCTTAGAAGCATCAACACCATCTGCAACTGGAACTTGGGCTCAGATGGGCGGAACCATGACCGACCAGTTGAAGGATATCACTTCCGCTAACTATGCTGGTGACTACACTGGTTCTTATACTGGATACTACCAACGATTCTTTGGTGGATTCTTGAACGGTGCTTTCGCTGGAACCTACTCAGGAACCTACACTGGATATTATGCTGGTGCCACGGTTCAATCTAGTTCTTCCACCCAAGAAACAAAACAGCTGTTCATAAGGACTGCTTAATACTTGACATATATACTTGAAGGGGGTATAATATATACTCCCACCATTTACAATGAGGAACATTATGGATCAGCCCAAATATAGAAATCCACGTTGGATTGATAAAACCGAGCGCCGTGTCTGGTGCGAAATCCTAGTCGGACAAAAATACCATCCTTGTGTCATCAATGTTGGAAACGAATCTGAAGGTCTTGTCAACAAAGACTTTGATGCGATCATGGAAGAATTCGGCCCAGAAGTATTGGACGAAAATCTAAAACTCTATGAAGAACATGTCGATGAACAAAGACAGAAAGAAGACGAAGCACGAGAAGTTCATATAAACAGAGTCAAACAAGAAACTCTGTTTGAGATGAAACTTGAAGCATTTGAATCTGACCTGATAAAAAACTCCAAAGATAAAGAACTCAAAAAGATGATAAGAAAAGCAAAAACTCTCATTGAGGTTCAGGCCTTTTCAACCATCTTGATACAGAAAGAGTTGGAGTTGCAGAATGTCGGCAGCGATACATAGTATACCGCACTGTGGTTATCTGTATGTTGCAACTGTAAGACACGAATATTATATTGCAGCAAAGAGATCGGCAAAGTCTCTCCTAGATTTTTACCCAGAAGCAAAGATTACTCTTTTCACTTTACCAGAATGGGTAGAGGAAGAAGATCACGAAATCTTTGAACACATTAGGACTGACGGCCCAAACCATGTAAGGACTAAACTATGGGCGTTGGCGCATACTCCCTACTACAAGACAATGTATGTGGACTGCGACACGTTCATTCAACACGAGGACATATCAACCGTCTTTGATTATCTTGGTGACAATGATATCATCTTCACTCGGAATCGTCCTTACAATGCGAAGATAACAAAACTAAACGACACGGAAGAAATGATATACCATTGTGGTATATTCGTTTACAAGAAAACAAAGAATACGCAATCCTTGATGTTGGATTGGTATGAAAGATATCTTGAACAGATAGCGCCTGGGTTTGATCCCTCCCCGTATTCGGAACGGGTGAGACCTTGGGACACATTCACTATGTGGTATCTATTGAACAAAACGGAATATAAAGACACTATCAAGGTTGGTGACTTTCCAAGTCCAGATGCACGATGGAACTTTTGCATGGGACAAAAACCAGAGGAGTTGATGGGAGAGGATGTGATCATTAGTCACTACACCATCAGCAGAGTAAATATATGAGACCCATTTCAATCAACAGTGATTTGACTAGAATGTTGGACGATTACATAAATTGGTTCAACAAAAAAGATTTTGATTTGCCGATGGACGAAAAGAGGTTCGGCGACAGGGACATGGAGTATTACTGTTCCAAAGAATATCTTGACCATGTAATGTCTGAATCGAAGAAACACAGAGGCCCTCCAGAGTATGCGAAGGTATGTGACTTTCATTTGACGCACAAGACACCACAACAGGCAAGAGAAAAGTCATTAGAATTTTGTAAGGACTTGGCTGCATATCTTGGCGCCAAGTTTACCGCAGTTCACGTTTACTATCCCGAAGGTGGATATATGTCGTGGCATAACAATTGGGACTGTCCAGGCTACAATATACTACTATCCCATAGTGATGGTGGTGGATTCTTCAAGTATCTCACTGAAGATGGTTCTATTGAAACAATGAACGATCCTGCCGGATGGAACGCAAAGGTTGGATATTACGGTGGCAAAGATGATCCATACTGGCACTGCGCTGGTTCTACTAGTCCTAGACAGACAATCGGATTTGTTATCCCCGACAAGGATATGTGGGAAATGATGATAGAGGATATTAGTTACGCATGATGACAATATACCCACAAAGGTTACTCTATAACGGTGGATACAGCATTGGATATGATATTGATCCAGTAGAACACTTCTTGTCAGATAATCCAAACTTCAAAGGATTTGAAAGAGATGGATACATAGAAGACTATGAATATCCAATAACATATCAGTTCAATCAATATGGACACAGATCACCTGTGAACAATCAGAGAGAACACTTTTTGGTAGTTGGTGGGTCTCAGAGTTTTGGATTTGGTGTTCCAGAAGATAAGACTTATGCTCATATGATATCACAAGAGTTGGGGTTGGATCATTATAATCTTGCTTTGCCAGGCATCTCACATGACGGAAACATTTTCAATTTATTTTGGTATATATCTAACTTCAAACCCAAGTTTATTATATGGGAATGGTTGTTCAATGAGAGGATGACTTTCTTTCAAAAGGAAAGGGAGAGTAGTATCAACATCAACGCCAACAATGTAGAAGCATTATCCAAGAACGTAGAGAGTTTGCGTGATCTGCCATCTTTTTATGTCCAAGCAGAGTCTTGTGGATATGCTCAGTCTCGTAGAAATATGCACGAGATGATGTTGACAAACATTTCTAGGTCTATTGACATATATCAATTTGATATGCACATGACTTGGGGAGACATCAATAAAAAGTATCTCGACTATAGTAGGGATGGGGAACACTTTGGTGTTGATACACACAAGTGGTTTGGTGAACACATCATAGAGTGGTTTGAACTTGAAAAGTATTCTACTAACAGGTGATAGTTTTTCTGCTGACTGGCCAGACGCAACTGGTTGGCCCGATCTTTTAGCATGTGACTTTCATGTTGTAAACTTGTCTCAAGCTGGATGCAGTGAGTATAAAATATACAAACAACTTGCCAGTATAGACTTGGATCAGTTTGACCACATCGTTATTTCTCACACAAGTCCCTACAGATTGCCAGTAGATAAACATCCAGTTTACAGAACAGGGTTTCGTAAAGATGCTGATGTCATCTACAGCGACATACTTGAGGCATCAAAAGAGAGACCAGCACTAGAACCACTAGTGCAATACTTTGAACACTTCATGTCAATAGAATATCAGGATTTTGTTTACAAACTACTGATGAAAGAGATCATAAATATAATCGGTGATAGAAATGTCATACACATGACTCACCTAAAAATTCCTGTCCGTCCTTACCCCATGTTAGACTTCTGCGATCTCTGGAAAGAACATAGAGGCGATGTCAATCATTATGATGAACATGGAAACAAGGAAGTATATAAAGAGGTAAAGAGATTATGTTCACTCAAAAAATCTCCGACACGATAGCGTTATCTATGACAAAGTTCTTTCGGTTTTTTGCCGACACGTTCTTTGCCAAAAGATATGGACATAGAGCAGTTGTTTTAGAAACCATTGCAGGGGTGCCTGGTATGGTAGCAGGGATGTGGTTACATCTAAAAAGTCTGCGTAAAGCAAAAACTGGATACGGGCCTACGATTCGTGAACTACTTGCAGAAGCAGAGAATGAACGTATGCACTTGATGTTCTTTATAGAAATTGCAAAACCAAACTGGTTTGAGAGACTACTGATTCTCTTGGCGCAGTTTATATTCTGGCATTTTTATTTCATTATGTATCTCATTTCGCCACGGACTGCACATAGAATGATTGCATACTTTGAAGAAGAGGCGGTCAGGAGTTATACGGAATATATGACACTGATTCAAGCTGGTGTGATACCAAACGTCAAGGCACCTCAACTAGCAATAGACTACTACGATATGCCACAGGATGCAAAGTTATGGGACATGGTTTATAATGTTCGGAATGACGAACTCAACCACTCCAAAGTAAATCACAGGATGGCGGACAACTTATGTTCTCAATAAATTGGTTTATGTCCGATGAACAGTTGCAGAAGTATGATGGCATCTGGACAGGAGAAGTTTCTTGGGACACAGTAAACTTCTACAAAGATTATGCTGGAACTCTATCCAACAATGAGAATCTAGCCGGACATCTTCAGAAACAGATAAAGATAGAAGATTTACCTGTCACTGTCCGTGATGATATTATGAGAAACTTCCGAAGACCAGAAGTTACCGAATATGTTAGTAAATACAAAGACACGATGAATCCCATCCCACCGATCAAACTAGAGTCAACGTGGGTAAACTACATGGAGAAAACTGAATTCAATCCTCTCCATAGACATGGTGGATTGTTTTCTTTTGTGATATTCATTCAGATACCATACGACTTGTCAGAAGAAGACAAGGTATTTCCAGACACACCCGACAAGAAGACATCAAGGTTGGGGTTTGTGTTCAACGAACCTCTTGCTGGCCCAGAAGAAATTACTCTGGATGTTGATGAAAGTTTTGTTGGCAAGATAATTTTATTTGATGCCAAGTTGCCGCATCTGGTATATCCGTTCTACACATCCGATGAATGTAGAATCACTGCTTCAGGCAATGTGGTGTTTGCACCCTAGAAGAATCCTTCTCTCTGACCTATGATCATGTAGCGATCATACTCTTTCTTACCATCCCATGAGAAGTAAGTCTGAGTTTTTGTTCCCTCATATCCAGTATCCTCAATACCAATTTGTTCTTTCAGTTCTTCAACTGATCCCACGCAATTGATACCATACATTTCCTCTACCACGTTTGAGTTCTGCACTGCGTAAACTGCCTGTGCATTTTTGCCGTTGAGTTCTTGCAGGGGATACATTTGTTCGGTGTGAATACAGATGACCACATCTGCTTCAATTTTGTTTAGGTTTTCAAACTCAAAGGGGATATCAAGATTCCAGTGCCGGATGTTGACAAACTTATCTTGTGCATAGTGTTTGTGAAAAATCTTAGATAGTTCTATTGACTCCTCATCCAAGTCTACAAGATGGATTTGTGATATGTCTAAGTTCTCGCACAAGAGGGGAACCATTGGTATGCCCAACCACGAGTTGAGAATCAACACACGCAAGTTACCGTTCTTTGCGTAGTATTCTTCCAAGTATTTTTTCAGTTCTTCTACCAACCAAACACTTGCCTCCATATTATTTTCTGACAAAGACTGTCGAAAGTCTGCCAGTTTATTAGGCATTTTGTTTTCTATGATGTGCAGGGCCTCGCCCCAGTGTTTGAAATTATTTAAGAAATTAAAATTTAACATCTTCACTTTTTCCCATTGAGTCAAAAATACAAATGTATGGAAGTTCTCGGTAGGTGTGTCTTTCTATGTCATGCGGAAAGACGTATCCCTGATTGAAACTATATACCCATCCAAGTGGGAATAGTTTTGTTTTGATCACCCTTCTATTGTAGAAGAAATTATCAAGTCCTCTGTAATACCACAGTATTTGTTTTTGATATTGATTAAAATATTCTGTAAGTTCTCTAGTATTTAGGTTGTCATTCCAACGCAACACAGATGAGTTGAGGTCTGTAAACTTGTGTGGAATGTGTCTGGTTTCTTTGTATTGTTTTTCTAAGTCATGCCACCATGTCTTTACGAGACACAGGCAGTCTTCTGGATCGTAGTTTGCAATGACATCAATGTTCTTTTGTATGATTGCATCAATGTCAAAGAACATCTTCTCACCTTTTTGTGTGACGATGTTATCATCAAACAGATACATCTTGTTCCACCATTTCTCTAGTTTGTTGCCGCCTGGCAATGCTAGTGGTTTGATGTCTGGGTCTAAATCTTTTGGATTTTCTGTGAGACAATAGAAATCAAAATCACACGATAGGAATTGCAAACAAGCTTGGTAGATATTGTTTACATGTTGGTGATTATATTTGTCTCCCCACTTAACTGTGTAAATATTCATCGCCAATGTTCCAACAAATTTGGATCGACAAGTTCATCTTGTTTTGTGTGACCTCTACTCTTGTCTTCAAAGGGTAGAAGATCGACATTGAAAACACAAAGAATACAGTTGGGTCTATAGATGCCTACATTCAAGTCATCTTCTTCCCATGATCTGCCTCTGTTATAGGAGTATGCCATCCACGAGGGAAGGTAGTCCCACAAGTCTTCACCATACCTACCCCACTTCCACGAGTGATAGTTGTCTGTCCCGTCTGTGTATGTAAACCAAATCTTTTCTTGATTCTCTAGGACATCATTCCAGATACACTCACACTGATCATCTGACCATACTTGACACGATCCATTTGTGTATGCACCATGTGCCAACTTGAATTGTCTTGTTGTCATGGGTCTTGGGTCTTGCCACCATGACTTCATCTTTGTAGGTCTTTCTAAATTATAGGTGATGATGGGGGTAAGGTCACGTTGGATAATAACATCAAGATCAAAGAAAATAAAACGACCACTAGGCTTATCAGGAGCAAAGTTGTGAGTATTAAAAACAAAAGTTTTAGGCCTGTCCCAACAACGTGCCATACCATACTTAAAATCTTCATTCCCAAACCAATACTTAGGATGGATATTAGGAATATCAGGAAAAGGGATAACATTGATATCGTCATCTAAACCCTCATCATTATCAGTGTAACAGTAAAAGTGAAAGTCAAATTGGTCGGGGATGTTCCTCTTTGACATTTCTTTCAATCGGTTCACAAAGTGTGGGCCGTATTTTGTTCCCCACTTACTACAAACTACATTAACTCGCATTGCAACTACCACACTTTTTATTACAAATAGTCAGAGGATTGCGTTTCAAACTCTGACTAACATTTTCAAAATCATTGCTGTAAATTATTTCACCTACAGTAAAGTTCTTTAGACTATTATACTGCTTATTGTAGGTATAGTCAAGGGGATGATAGGGTAAAAGTTTACTTTCTAAAAAGTCTCTTGCTATATATGCACACGGGTATGCGCTACTATCTGCACTGACATAGAAGTATCCACTCTTTCTCGCATCACACCAAACTGGTTCTGACTTCTTTGATCGTGGTTTTGGTCTACGCACCTCATCTTCTTTCTTGAACATCTTGAGAGTTTCTAGGTTCACTGGTATGTCACTCGCAATCGTTTCTTGCACCACTGGTATGTGTTCTGTTTGTTGTGGTTGATCAACATACTCTACCTCATCAATCCAAGTAGGTTTCATAAAAGTTTGATCATATGTTTGAACGGTGAGAGTGATCCCGTTGTCACGGAAGTATTTACATATCTCCTCAAAGTGTTCTGACTTTGTAGGGTCAGATAGTTCACACATCAAAGTCACCCAATTGACTCTATACCTGTCAAAAATTTTACGAATAGATGTCAAATTATGGTCATGTCCCGTCAAAAATATGTCATTGTATGGATCATTTGTGTCATTTCTTGAGGCACTAAGTTGAACAAGAGCTCCGTCAGGTGATCCATCTTCATATAGACCACGATACATGTCCGAGTATTGTTCGCCGTGCATCTGAAAGTATTTTACCAACGTGTCATCATCTGACATGTTATCTTGTTTCAGTATTGACAACAGTTCGTCTTTGGGCATAATGTTGTAGAGTCTTTCAAACACTGCCTCGTAATCTTGTTTGTAAAACAGTTCTTTGAGATTGTCTAGGTAGTATCTCTTGTATAGTTTCTGTGTGTCCGAATCATCTGCATCCCAAAACAATCTCTGAATACCATAGAGTTCTACGTTCTTCATAAACTCTTGTTTTATTTTGGGTAGTTCATTTTTATACCACAGTCTTCTATACAATGCGAAACATTGCATCCAACTGATATTCCAGAAGTATCTTACTGACCCCCACTCTTTTGCTTCATCATATACAATCTTGTGTTGTCGAGATATGTATCTTTCCTTGTAGAAATTATAGATGTCATCTGCATCTTTATTCCAATACAAAGACTGATCTCCTCTTTGCAACATCTTATCGTCTGGGAAATCCGCAAGGAATTTTTTGTGCATAGAAATCATATCACCAGTATCATATATTTCTTTGATGATTTTTCTATGTTGCGGTTCTATACGTCTAATAAATGTTAGGTCGGATATTTCTTTTTCTAATTCTGGAATGGATTCTTTTATATCTGGTATAGTTCCCTTGAGTTGTTCTTCTAACTCAGGGAAGTATTCTATCATTTGTTTTGACAGTGATGTTAGGTCTGGTTCGTTTACCATCTTTCTAAGTTTGTTGATTACACTCTGATCCATGTAGTTTCTTTCCAGAGTTTCATCTGTCATAGAATCAAACTGTGACCAGTTCTTGATGCTATCAAACTTATCTTTGTATCTTTCCCAATCTGTTTTTAGTTTTGGTAAGTCTTTGTAGAACTTCTCCACAAGAACATCAAATACAACTTTGTGCATTTTGTAGACGTATCTCTGTTTGTAGAAATCGTAGATGCCATCTACGTCCTTGTTCCAGTATAAAGATTCGTCACCCTCTAACAAAAGGGGATCGGTAGGAAAGTCTGCCAGAAACTTTTTGTGCATGGAGATCAGATCACCATCAAGTTTCTTGATTGTTTTCAAGTGGCGAGATTCTATTTGTCTTATGAACGGATCATAAGAGTTTGCATCGTTGATCAGTGTGTCAATTCTGTCTGTGTGTTTGTTCTTTGTGAAAAAACTTTCTGGGAACTTTGGCATCCACAGTCTTTCAAATTCTGTTTTGCCGTGCCAGTGAATTAAGATATTGTAGTCTTTTACCGCAGCTGGTTTGAAAAACTTCTGGACACTTTTGTTTGGGACTACAGGAACATCAAAGATACAGAACTTTGCCTGATCCCTGTATAGATGTTCTGTTAGATTGTCTGGATATGATTGACCCCTGTTGTAAGAATATACCCAATCAGTAGGCAGGAATGACCAATAGTTATCACCGACTACTTGGTGTTCTCTCCAAGGGTAATAGTTGTCAGTCCCTTTCCAGAATGTTTTGAACACGGTGTTCTTGTGTTTGAGGACATCATTGTAAATCTTCTCCCCCTCATCATTACACCACAACATAACACTAGAATTGTATAGACTGCCACGCATATCTTTGAACCGTCTGTCATTTAAGACATCTGGATTCTCCCAACTAGAATATAACATGTGTGGTGTCTTGGACAACTCAAAGATTTCGTCAATGTTGTTTTGGATTACAACATCTAAGTCCAGATAACAGAAAGGGCCTTTGGTTCTCAACCAATGGTGAGAGTTTAGAACAAGGAACTTTGATCTGTCCCAACAATAGTTTTCCCTACCAAACCAATAGTCTGGATGTAGGGGGTCAACTCTGGGTATCGCTCGGATGGTAATCCCCTTGTCGATACCATCGGCGTCATCGGTGTAACAGATAAACTTGTGTCGCTTGGTATAGTTCTGTTGAACCATCTTGCGTAAATTGTTTACATATTCTGCTGGGTATTTGTTACCCCATTTTATGCAGAGAAAGTGCATCATAATATTTTTGTCTCAAATTGTGATTGACTTCATCTTGTCCATTCAATAAAACGATTGGATAATCTGGTAGTATTTGATGTGATCGTGGTGAAGAATCAGTCTCAACATCGACCCCACCAAGGAAAGAATATATCAATCCCCTTGGAAAAACACTTCCAAGTATATTTTCGTGATATAAAAATCTATCATCTCCACAGTATTTAGTCATGTAATACTGATCTTGTTTTGCAAAGGTGTTGTAGATATATCTTGCTTCGTTGTCTCTCCATGCCATGACACTGGAGTTATACATACCTTTCCACTTCTGCATCCACGGATCATTCTCTGATCCCTCGCCCCTGTAACGAGAATCTGGATTGTGTCTGCGATTGGTGGTTGTCATCCTATCGTCTTTCCAATAAGTAAAACAAATTGTTGGACGCAAACAATGAACAAACAATCTATCTAGGCTGCCCTGTATTATAACATCTA
>CESM01530070.1_pt1 | contig 10443 bp, 9 predicted proteins | sample 361421 | NCBI WGS metagenome assembly CESM01 (sample SAMEA2622219, study PRJEB7988) | marine metagenome | isolation source: saline water (ENVO:00002010), including | reverse complement strand
TGGACCAAAACCATAATCAAAGCACATTGGCCCCATAATATCTTGTACATAAGATGGATATATAAATTTACCCTCTGAGTTAATTATTTTAGCTCCTGCTCTGCTTGCTTCTAATAGGAATGCATTTCCATAATCAAAAAAGTACATTCCTCTGTCGCTTAATGTATTGATTGCTTCAGTATGTCTCATTAAGGACTCCTTTACTTTAATTCTAAATTTATCAGGATCTTCTATCATCATTTTATTTGACACTTCAAATGATAAATCTACAGGATAATATCCTCCTGAATAGGGGTTATGTAAAGATGTTTGATCAGAACCTATTTCTATTTTTATATTCTTAGATATTATTTTCTCTAATAGATTAACAATATTACCGCTATAAGCAAGAGAAATTGATTCTTTGTTTTTTCTTGCTTTAACAGCTCTTATTAGTAATTCATTTAAATCCTCATAGACTTCATCTACCCAACCTTGTTTTTTTCTTTTTTGTATTGCTAATGGATTTATTTCAGCTACAATACAAACGCCTTTAGCTATTACAGCCGCTTTTGGTTGAGCTCCGCTCATCCCTCCAAGTCCTGATGTAACAAATATCTTTCCTTGTAGATTATCAGCATTTGCATCAATTTTTCTAGAAGCATTTAATAGGGTTATTGTGGTTCCATGAACAATACCTTGGGGTCCAATATACATATAAGAACCTGCTGTCATTTGACCATATTGAGTAACTCCTAGTGCGCTAAATTTTTCTAGGTCATATGGTTTGGAATAATTTGGTATCATCATTCCGTTTGTTACAACAAGCCTGGGAGATTTTTTATTTGAAGGAAATAATCCTAATGGGTGACCAGAATAAATGATTAAAGTTTGATTTTCATTCATTTCTGATAAATATTTCATTGTAATTAAATACTGAGCCCAATTTTGAAAGACTGAACCGTTTCCTCCATATGTAATTAGCTCATTTGGATGTTGAGCGATATCATAATCTAAGTTGTTAGATATCATCATCATTATTCCAGCAGCCTCAATACATCTATGAGGATATTCATATATGTTTCTAGCTTTAATCTCATAATTTGGTCTAAATCTATACATATATATTCTTCCATATTTTTTTAATTCATTATTAAACTCATAAGATAATTCTTCATGCATGTGTTTAGGAAAATATCTTAGAGCGTTTTTTAAAGCTAATTTTTTTTCGTTCTTATTTAAGACAACTTTCCTTACAGGAGCATGACTAATCTTATTGTCGTAACTTTTATTTTTAGGTAATTTATTTGGAATTCCTTGTCTTATTTCTTCTTTAAAATTATTCATATATTCATTTGTCATATGGGCAATGCTTGCAATTATTGAGGCAACAATAACCTCTGTTTAAATGGTATTTTTCTGTAAAAATTATATATCCTTCATTTGAATAGTAATATTCATCTTGATTTAATTTTTTTATTTTTGAAAATCCTCTCATTATGATATTGCAAATTTACGATATTTGCATTATATGAATATAGAAACACAAGAAATATCCTCAGAATTGTTTACTAACAAAAGAGTCCGGGTTTTTATTAAAAGGTTAGATAAAATAACATCTAATATTTCTGGAAACAAATATTTTAAGTTAAAATATAATTTAGAATTAGCAAGAAAAAAAAGATTAGGTACCTTATTAACATTTGGTGGAGCATATTCTAATAATATTTTATCATTATCAATTGCAGGAAAAGATTATGGATTCAACACTATTGGTGTGATTAGAGGTGACGAAATTAAACCCTTAAATTCAACATTAAGTAATTCTATTAATAATGGCATGAAATTACATTATGTTAACAGATCAAAATACAGGAATAAATATCAAGAAATATTCATTAATAATCTAAAAGATGAATTTGGAGATTTTTATTTAATCCCAGAAGGAGGGACTAATTATTTAGCTATAGAAGGAACAACAGAGATATTAACAGATGAAGATGATGTTTATGATTATATATGTTGTCCAATTGGTACTGGAGGTACTATTTCTGGAGTAATAAATTCTTCAAATTATAATCAAAATATTTTAGGTTTTTCTTCAATTAAGGGAATGTCACAACTTCATTATGATGTTAATAAATGGTGTAATAAATATAATTGGAAGTTAATGGATGAATATAGTTTTGGTGGATATGCTAAAATTTCTAAAGACTTAGTAGACTTTATTAATAGATTTTACTTTGATTATTTAATTCCATTAGATATAGTTTATACTGGCAAAATGTTATATGGAGTGATTGACTTAATTAAAAAGAATTATTTTCACAAAAGTTCTAATATACTTGTCTTGCATACTGGAGGTTTACAAGGAAATATAGGCATGAATAATAGATATAATTTAAATCTTCCTGTGTTATAAATTTTATATTTATTAAATTATTACTTAATTTGTCTGTATGGATAGGTTTTTTTCTTTGGTTTTTATTTTTTTCTTTATATTTTCAAATTGTTTTGCTCAGAAAAAATATAATTCTTATATAAATAAATTTTCTGTCATTGCTATTGAAGAGATGAAGAAAAATGGTATACCTGCTTCAGTAAAATTAGCTCAAGGAATTTTAGAGAGTTCTTTTGGTAAAAGTATGTTGGCAGTTGAAGGCAACAATCATTTTGGTATTAAATGCCATGGATGGAGTGGTAAAAAAATATATGCTGATGATGATGAAAAAGATGAATGTTTTAGAAGATATGATAACCCAAATGATTCTTATAAAGACCATTCTTTATTTTTAATTGAAAACAAAAGATACAGATTCTTATTCGATCTTAATATTAATGATTATAAGTCATGGTGTAATGGTATTGCTAAGGCTGGTTATGCTACTGATACAAATTATTCAAAAAAATTAATTTCAATTATTGAAAAGTATAATCTATTTGTATTTGATAACATATCAAATAAATGGAATATTTCACATACTTTTGGATTTCCATTCATACATGGAATTTCTTTAGGATATAATTTAGATAATTTTTCTAAAATAACTGCTGAAATAAATTCTTCTTTTTTAATAAATAATTTTCAATTACTATATGAATTAAAAGTTATAGATAAGGTATATATTGGTTTATCTATTGATGCATTGTTGTATTATAATACTAATGACAAAGCTTCAATAGTTAAAGGATTAACCCCACAAATATCTTTGATAAATAATATAGGATTTATTCAGTCTATTGATGTTGGGTTATTAATATCCTCAGAAAAAATTTATTCTTTTGATTATTTTCCTGTAATTGGATTTAAGTATCAGATCAACTAATCATTTTTATATAAGAAATAATCTCCTGATTTAGGATTTTCCTTGTCTAAGTATCTGTTAGTAGCTTCAGTCCATTTAAGTTTCGTTCTTCCGTTATCAATTATGAAATAAATAAAGTCATTTTTAACTTTGTTGTAGTCATAAGAATTTGATTCTAATAACTCCTTTAATTTAATAGTAGCTTCTCTAAATGTTTCGTTATTAGATATTATATATTTAATATTCAAAGAATTAACTTTATTATCTATATTTGATTCAATTTGCATATAATCTTCTTTAATGTTTATATTATCATTTAATACTTGATCTGAAAGGTTTGATTTAGAAGTAGATAATTCATTAAAATTAATTGTATCTATTGATCTAAATACACTTAAATTAGATATGATTGATTTTTCTTCACCTCTTAGCTGATATGAAATTATCTTATTCAAAGAATCTTCTTCTATATGATTGTAATAATTAATAGTGTATTTTGTAAACTGATTGGACGTATAATAGTTATAAGTATTATTATTTCTTAGAAAATCTTTTTTTTCTATTTTTTCACAATAGTGAATTAAGCTTTTTGGGCTATCTGAGAAGATAAAGTTGTCTTGAAAGTTTACATAATATTTCATTTTTTTAATAAACAAATAACTATTAATTAAATAGAAGATGTCTTCTGTTTTAACAGAGTTAATTTCATGTTTTTCATAAACCATTGAAAAGTTTGTATCTTTAATTTTATTAAACAAACTAATTATGTTGTATGGTTCATTTGTATGAAAATAATAATAATGATTAATATTGTCTGTAAAATATCCTATTTCATCATTAATCATTTTAGAAAATTCATTTATGTTAAAATCATAGTTCTTATTTAATTTTTTAGAAATAGAGTCCCAAGAATTTATTTCATTATTTATTTTCAAATTTTTAATCGAGTCATTATAATAAAAATTAAAAAATTTTTTAGTGTTTAATACTGCTACATCTTGAATTATACTATTATTAATAGGAGGGCGATTTTTCAGAATATTTATAAATGCTGTTGTATCGGAGTATGAGATATAATTACTTCCTAAAAAACTATCAATATTGATTAAGGTGTCTTCATAAATTAATTTTAGTATTAAACTTTCACTTTCATTGGACTTATTTTCTTGTTTTATGTTGCTTTCAACACTGAATCCGTTAATAATCCAATAAATTATAAATGTAATACTTGTAAAAAGTAATATTATTTTAATTATGACACTTTTCATTTTATTATAAACAAAAATATCTAAAATAACTCAAATTGATTTTTAGTTAACTGAAAACTTTTCCTATGGTGAATGTTAGTACCATTAATTATAATTGCGCTTCTATGTTTTTTTGTCGCGTATCCTTTGTTTCTTTTCCAGTAATATTCAGGAAATTCTTTATCTATTTTTATCATTATTTTGTCACGAGCAGTCTTTGCTAAAATTGATGCGGCAGCGATACTTTGATATTTGCTATCTCCTTTAATTATACATTTATGTTCTATATCTTTATATGGATTAAATTTATTTCCATCAATTAATAAAATTTCATAATTTTCTTTTATGCAATCAATTGCTCTGTGCATTGCTAACAATGATGCGTTTAATATATTTATCTTGTCTATTTCTTCAACTGTAGAGATTCCTATTCCATAACTAATTGCTTTAGAAATAATAAGATCACTTAAAATTTCTCTTTTTTTTTCATTGATTTTTTTTGAGTCATTTATATCTTTATTTTCAAAATTTGGAGGTAATAGAACAGCTGCAGCTACCACTGGCCCCGCTAGACAGCCTCTTCCAGATTCATCACATCCAACTTCTATTTTTTTAGAAAATTTATTAAACAACATTTTATACTATTTATTTTATTCAAAATTTTCAATATATTTCCATTTACCCTTTATTAGTTTATAAGCGTTATATGTACCTTCTGGTATATATTTTTCATATATCCCTTTAAATTTAGGGTTTATTGGAGTTAAATTATCTAATAAAATTGTTTTTTCTTTTTTTAAGTATTTTACTGAAACTGAAGAATTTGAACTGTACTCTATGAAAGCTCTATGTTCTTTTTTATTTTCTTTTATAAATATTTTTTTTCCTAAAGTTATACTGTCATTATTAAGGCTTAGAACATCAATTAATTTTATTGTTGATATTTGATTATTCCCGTCCCATCCAATAAGAGTATAATATTTCTCCTTTTTATTTTTTATTTGTATTATTTGATAATAAAGAGCTCCATACCAATCATCTTTATTATAAAATAATTTATTTCCGTTTTTAATATTATATTCTTGATCATTTAGTTCTATTATAGTATTATTTTTTTTTCCAGGTATAATAATTAACGCGTTATAACTGAATGTGCCATCTTCTTTTGGCAAAATCCAGTTAAATAATTTAAATGATTTATCTTTAGGCTGAAGAATACTTATTGTCTCTAAGTCTCCAAAATCATAATTATATGCTGATTTGTATTCAAGTATTCTGATGATTTTGTTGGTAAAAATAATATTTGATTGTATTCTTTCTAATTCACTTTCAGATGAAATAATATTTTTCGATAATATTTTTAGAGTATCTTCATGCTTTTTCAGAGTATTTTGTGTGATATCTTGTGATAAAAGACTAATGATTATTATAAGATTAAAATATGTAAAAAATATTATTTTCATTTAATTTTATTAATTATTATAAAAAACTATAAACTAATATTAATTTTGCACAAATATATTATATAAAATGAATCTTGAGGAAAGAATACAATCATTTATAGAGTTAGGAAAGGTAATATCAAGTTCAATTGAAAACATTGAAGATAGTGGTCTTTTGGATATTATTGAAAGATCTAAAATCAAAAACAATTGGTTTACTAGAAAAAATGTTCTGAATTCTTTTTCATCTATTATCAATATGTTAGAAGAATCAAGCATAAGATTGTGGATTAATTCATATGATTTAATTGATAGAAGTTATGAAAATAATGTTTTAATCGTAATGGCTGGTAATATACCAATGGTAGGATTTCATGACTTTTTATGTGTATTAATCACAGGTAATAAAGCAATATTAAAATTATCTAAAAATGATACTATTTTGATTCCTTATTTGTATGAATTACTTTGTAAAATCAACAAGAAATTTATTGGCAGAGTTCAATTTATTGAAGAAATTAAAAGAAAAAATTTTGAAGCTGTTATTGCGACAGGTTCTGACAATTCATTTTCTTACTTTGAATATTATTTTAGGAATTCAAAAAAGATACTTAGAAAGAATAGAACATCTATTTCGGTATTAAGTGGAAAAGAAAACAAGCATGAATTGAACCTGTTAGGAGATGATATTTTTATGTATTTTGGATTAGGTTGTAGGAATGTTTCTAAATTATTTATACCAAATGATTTTGATTTAGATATATTGTTTGATGTTTTTTATAGACATAAAGATATTATAAATAATAGAAAGTATGCTAATAATTATGAATACAATAAGACTATTTATTTAATGGGAAATCATAAAGTTGTTGAGAATGGTTTTGTAATTTTGAAAGAAGATAAATTGATTAATTCTCCAGTGTCAGTTTTATTATATGAATATTATAATGAAATTTCACTTGTAAAGGATTATATTCATAATAATATAGATAGAATACAGTGTGTTGTTAGTAATGAGTCTTTGGGTCTTAAAACAGTTCAATTTGGGAGGTCTCAATTTCCTGAAATATATGATTATGCAGATGATATAGATACGATTAATTTCCTTGAATCTTTGATCTAAATTTTAGTATGCGCCTAAATTTGGATTATTGTTTCTATTAATCCCATCTATATTAGTGCTTAATATTGGTTCAGAATCTGTTATATTAAAATCTCCACTAGCAACACATATTGATGATTCTTGTAAATTGAAGTCGAATAATTTTTTATTTACAAATCCAGGATCTTCATTAAATAATACATTTATAAAATTAGAATTAACAATTTCAGAAGTATCTATTTTAATTAAACAATGGTCAAAAGTATAATTAAAATCTGCGGATTTACTTTCCTGTAGAGATATTTCAGTACTAAGACTCCCGTATATAATACAGTTTCCAAAATAAACATTTTCTAAATCTCTAGAATATATATTGCCATCACTACCTTCGTAATAGTTGTTTAATAAAATTGATGGGTTATTTCTTCTGTCAAAATTCCAGAAATTAGCAAATGTACAATGTTTGAATTTGTAATTTCCTCCAAAATTACATACAATTGAATACTGACCACATTTTGTTATAATAGTGTTATTTACTTCAATATTTGTTCCTTGACCTAAGATCCCAATAGCAGACATATTATCTATCTTGCAGTTGTTTATTTTTGCTGTAGGCTGATTATTTCCTAATGTATCAATATGGATTGCAATAGTTCCATTTTGAAAGTTTACATAATTAAATTCATTATTTATACTTCCAGGATATAACCAAATTCTGTCCCATTGTCCAGGGATAGAATCATACCATGAGTCTAATCTATCGCCTCTAAATGTAACTTCATTTCCTAAACTTCCATTTATTTTTATTGTACCTCCTGATATTCCTGAGAATGGATTTCCAACTATTATTCCAGAGTTTTTATGTAAATATATACTTGAACCTTCTTCAATTGTGAGTGTGCAATTAGGGTCCACAATTACGTATCCATAGATTACATGAGGTTTGTCATTTGTCCATGTTTCATCATTGCTTATTTGGTGATAAAAGAATTTTGATGTATCACCATTGTTTATAATATTTCCGAAGTTGTTTGATGTATGGAAATAAGCGTCTTGTCCATATGCAATTAAGTTTACTTTTTGTATATTATTATTATTATTTGTAAATATTATTGAATCAGAAATTAAATAGGGGGTGTTAGTGTTGTTTGGATCTACTGTCACTTCTATGAATAGATATATACTATCATTAGAAGGAATTAATATGTCATTGATATTATTTCCGCTAATTCCATCAATATTCATTCTAAAATTTGCTCCAGAATTTCCAGATATTTTGATATTTGTGTTAATATCATAATTATTATTATTATAAATCATTAATTCATGAGTTGTTGATCCTATAGAGCTAAATAATGTATCAAAAATTATAGTATCAACTGAAAATTTTAAATCTCCACTTTTATATATGTTGACATCATCTTTCTTACATGAAAAGATTACAAATAAACTTAAAATAAATAATATATACTTTTTCATTTAATTTTTCGAATTCTATCTAATTTCTTTTTGTTTTCCTTATTTTTAATATCATTTCTTTTGTCGTATAATTTCTTTCCTTTAGCTGTACAAATTTCAAGTTTTGCTTTTCCTTTGTTATTTATATATAATTTTACTGGAATTATTGTAACTCCTTTTGTCTTGACTTTAGAATGTATTTTATTAATTTCATTTTTGTTTAATAATAGTTTTCTTTTTCTAATAGGATCATGTGTAGTATATCCAGAATTCTGATACTCAGAGATATGGAGATTTTTTACCCATAGTTCATCGTTAATAAATATACAATGTGCTTCTGATATATTAACTTGAGAGTTTCTAATTGATTTTATCTCAGTTCCTTTAAGCATTATACCTGCATTATACTTTTCAAGAATTTGATACTTAAAAGAAACTTTTTTATTATTAATATTTATAATTTTATTTGACATAATCAGAATAGTAAGTTGCTTTTATCCTAAAGAAACATCTAAAATCATCATAACTATAAATCCAGTAATTAATCCAATACTTGCTAAATCTGTGTTTCCACCTCTCTGACTTTCTGGAATAACTTCTTCTACAACAATAAAGATCATAGCACCTGCAGAAAATGCAAGAGCATAAGGCAGTATTGGATAGACTAACATAACAATTCCAGCTCCAATAACAGCGAATATAGGTTCTACAATTGCTGAAAGTTGTCCCCATTTCCATGATTTTATTTTTGAAAAACCTTGTCTTCTTAGAGGCATTGATACTGCAAAACCTTCAGGAGCATTTTGTATTCCCATTCCTATAGCTAAAGCAATAGCGCCTCCAATTCCCATTCCGATATCCATTCCAGATGATAAAGCTCCAAATGCAACTCCTACGGCTAATCCTTCTGGTATGTTATGTAAAGCAATTGCTAGAACTAATAATTCTGTCTTTTTTAAATCAGTTTTTGGACCTTCAGCATTTTCAACCTTTTCAAATAAATGAAGATGTGGTATTTTTTTATCTAAAAAAAACAAAAATAATGCTCCTAGTAGGAATCCGGTTGCAGGTGCAAACCATATTGGGAGATTTGTAATTCCTAGTTCTTGCTGTGTTTCAACAGTAGCAATAGCAGGGGATAGAAGGGACCAAAAGCTTGCTGCAATCATAACTCCTCCTGTAAATCCAAGACACATGTCGAGTACCTTCCTGTTACTTGAGTTAAAGAAAAAAACAAGACTTGCGCCAATAGCCGTTAGCATCCATGTAAATAATCCAGCGTATAGAGCTTGTATTATAGGGTTGTTAATAGAAATGAACCAGTCGTATATGTTTTCCATGTTTTTTTTATTACAACGCAAAATAAACAATAATATTTATTGCAGCTTCTATTCTTATAATTTTTTAAATTATTATATCATTTATATTATATTTTAATAATGATGTTACAATAAACACTCTTTCCTATATATTATTTATTTACATTTGTAACTATTTTAGTATTATTTTTTTGATTTATATATTTAATACATTATATTATTGAAAATCAAGTTTTTAGTTTTTTTTATATAAACTAATAATTGATATATTTTATTGTTTTATTTTTAAGAAAAAAATCAAAAAATTAATCATTTAATTACAAATGTAAACTTATAAATATGATAGAAAGAATTAAAAACTGGATGAAAGAAAATAAAATTAAATCTAGTCAATTAGCAGACAATATTGGAGTTAACAGATCTACAGTCTCGCATATTTTGTCAAAGAGGAATAAACCTTCAGTAGAATTTATAGAAAAGTTTATTAATTTTTATAATGATGTTGATGTTAATTGGTTAATATTTGGTAAGAATTATAATAAAAAAATAAATCAAAATTCTAAGATCAATATTAAAGATAGTAAAAAGATT
>CESM01236192.1_pt1 | contig 10445 bp, 8 predicted proteins | sample 361421 | NCBI WGS metagenome assembly CESM01 (sample SAMEA2622219, study PRJEB7988) | marine metagenome | isolation source: saline water (ENVO:00002010), including | reverse complement strand
CATAGTCATTATCAACATCCTTATCTGTTTTTGCTTTTTTAATATCAACAACAGTTTCTTCTGCTTTTTCTATAGCAGATTCAACGTTAAAAGTTTTATCTAAATTTCCAAATGTATCAGTCATATCAGTAATCAGTCCAAGTTTCATTAAATCCGAAGTTGTCGTCTGACTCAACAAACGCATCATCCAATGTATTTACAACAGAGAATGATTGTGATCCACTACCAATAGAAGTTATATCTAAAGCATATCCACGAGTAGCGTTATATTTTGTTCCAGAAACTCTAAAATTATCATTATCAATTTTAATAATATAATATTCGTCTCCATCTACAAGTCCACCAGCTGCAGAACCACCAGTTCCTACTCTCAGTGTTACAAAATCATTAGTTACATATCCGTGATTTGCTAATGTAAATGTATTACTATTAATGTTAATAGAAGTAACTGCAGTGCCGTCATTATTATAATCTTCAAGTGCTTTTGGTGTAGCACTGTATCTTACATATCTAGCGCCAGCATTAATTGCTGCACCAATATCGACGTTAACAGTTCTGATAACATCAGTAGTTGCAATAGGACCGTATAGATAAGTTTTAGCGGTAAATGTAAGTGTATGAATTAGTGATCTTCTTGTTCTGAAATCACCTTCATAGTCATCCTGCATACTCACATTATTTAAGATAATGGGTACGTCTTTAGTTTCTTTTGTCAACTCTACTAGTTTAATACTGATATTAAACATGGGTTGGAAATAAGGCAAAATCTGTTCTAAAATTTGAACAGAATCATTATTGTTTTTACTTATAATATTTAATTCAAAATCTAAATTATATGGTACTGGAGAGTACTGTGTATATACAGCATCAGTTGAACTAGTTTTAGGAGAAGTGCAAATTTGTATCGGACCTAATTTTCTAGAAGCGTCATATGTAATACCTTGCATCTCAAATGCAATTCTAGGTAAAGTAATCTGAGTTTCTGAACGACCATCTAGTTGTGGTTCAGCTTCAATTCTTGCAAGAAACTTTTCTCTAGGTCCATATGATAAGGGAACTTTTTGAGTCTGGACAACATTACCAGCATTATCAGTTCTCCTGAGTTCAATATTATTGAACAGAGTACCAAACCCTACAATTGTTTTACGTATAATTTCGTGATAAAAATGTGTTCCTAACATTAAAAGACTCCTTGATTACCATATTCTCCGAAAGGATTACCTTCCGTCCAATCTATAATATTGTCACCCTCAGATTCAAAGAAGTCATTCTCTGCTTCAGGATCGTTTTCATTCTCAATAGAACTAAACGTATTTATGGTCCATTCAGCTCCACTGGTTATACCTAATAATGTGTCATTATCAGTAAATTTACCAACAATATCAGTTACTTCTAGTTCTTTATTTGTAGTATCAAATCTAACTACTTTAGCAGTTGCCTCACTTGGTGATGCTTGTATAGTTACAATTGGATCTGATGTATATCCAGAACCCGTATCTGTCATGATAATACCAGAAACTTGTCCACTAGAATTTAAAGTTGCTGTTGCTGTAGCATTTGTTCCACCCCCACCACTAATAGTTACAGTTGGAGCGGAGGTATAATTATTACCATTCTTAATTAAAGTTATTGATGAAACTACATCTAATGTTCTAGATGCCACAGCTGTGGCAGTATTCACCTGAGATCTAACAGTTTCACCGGTTTGGAAATTACCTTTGGCAGCAATTAAAGCGGTAACTGTAGCACCGTTACCATTACCAGATATACTAACTGTTGGCGCTGTTATATATCCAACTCCTGGTTCCGTTAGGTTTACGGAAGTTACTACACCACTCGTAAGACTAACTGTAGAAGTTGCCCCAGTACCAGGTCCACTTATTACCGCTGTAGTTCCAGATCCATATCCATTACCACCAGATGTAATAATAAAATCTTTGATACCATCAGTAATCTTAAATACGGTACTATAACCAGTAATTCTTGTAAGTTTATCAATTTCTTCTACACCAGTCTCCAATCTCTCATTAGAGAATTCCATCAATTCAGCAACTAAACCATAGGTTTGAATTCCATCCAACTGTCTAAATGGTTTTTCATGCTCTACAAATTTAATCTGGAATAACTGATCCGTTAACGGCAGATAAATTGCATCACCTTCATTAGGTCTAAATGAAGATACTAAATTATTTGAAGATGAAATTAAATCTTCCCATCTCCTTTTGGCAATTATAAAGGTTGCTTCATCAGCAATCCTTACACCAAATTTTGTTAATAAAGCTCCATCTCCCTCAAATCCTTCGTAGTTGGAGATGTACATTTCGATCATGTAATTCTCATCAAATTTAGAAAGAACATCTTCTGTAAAGAGATCGTCTTTATTTACAATTTCTCTTGGTAGATAGTAAATATCATGACCATAAATTTTTAAAGATTCTATAATTAGATCTTCATAGAGTCTTTGTTCTGATCTGGTCCCGCCAGAGAAATAAACATTTTTTGCCATATCATCCTACAAAGTCAAGGGGTGGAAGTTCATACGTGCTTAGCATCTTACCTTCTAGTTTTTCTAGTTCAGCAAGTGCATCATCATAAAGTTGTCGTCCATTAAATTCAACTCCACCGGGCATTTTAATTCCTGAAAATTTAATTAAATTTTGACCCCATTGTTTCTTAATCAGCGAAGTCAAATATTCTTTTACAAATCTTTCATTATACAGTTTAGTAAAAGTTACTGGATCTAATGCTCTATAGCAATCAATCACAATATATTCATTTGGATAAATTCTACTCCAATCAATATCCAAGTATAATCTATTTTGCACTTTATTATATCTAATTGGTCTTTGACCTTCAAGTAAAAATTCTAATGTTTGGATATGCTGCATAGTCATCTCTAGAGTTAAGATGTCGTATGAGCTAAAATTATAAAAATCGTTTAAGAAAAATTGATATCTAAATCCAAACATATTAGAAACATATGTGTTGGAAATTGGTAAGACACCTTGAATACCAATGACATGATCTGGTACTGTTAAATACCCTCTACCTTCCTCAAAATTTAAAGTTCTACATTTATCAGCAGTACCAGTACCAGTGCCAACTCCTGTTGCAGTAAAGATTACACCTATAGTATTTGCGGATGCACCAATAACAGTAAAATCAGTAGTACCTATACTAGTAATTTTATAACTACTTCCCACAACAAAAGATCCAGATGTCACAGATGGATTATCACCGGAGTTTTGATCTTTTTGTGTGGTATCACTATTTCTCTTTTTACCAGTATCAATATCATCTTGAGTAATTTTATACTTTAAGTATACACGCTCAATTCCATCATAAACCCTTTCATTAAAAAGTTGAATAGTATCATCAATTAGATCTTCTATTTGATCATCATCAACATTTATTTCAATAACTGGTTTACCTAATTTACGGAGAGAGTACTCTTTTAATTCAGTCCTGCTGCTTGGTTTTGCCATTATTTTGCTTTACTGGTGGGTTCTCATCATAATTTCCACCGTCACTTGATTCATCTTGTTTCATACTCTCAATCGCGGCGGTTAGTGTCATCACACGGGATTCAAGAATTATGTTCTGTTGTGTCAATTGATTAATTTTATTACTCATGATTTGCATGATATTGTTCGCTTCTTCAGGAGACATAATTACCTCATAATTTTAATTATTTATCAGTATGTGCCACCGTCCAAAGTAGTGGTCCAAACAGGAACACCAGTTGCACCATTAGTAGTTAAAATTTTATCTGATGTGGTAATATCAGCACTACCTGGAGTAGCAGTTGTAGTTAGTCTCTTATACTGATCAAAGAAAGGTACACCATTGAGGTTACCGATTTCTAGTTTTACAGTATCGAAATATGCTTTACCTACAGTACCAGAAAATACCTGTTGAGTATTTGTTGCATCTGGGATGTATGTGAAGTAATAAGTTGTAGAACCACCTTCTGAAGTTCCAGATTCATCGTATCCAAAGAAACCTTGTTTTAGACCACCATTGAAATACTTAAATTCAATACCACGATCTTGGTTATCGTCAGCACCTTGAGTGAATGTTAGTGCGACAATTGCTTCGTTTACACTTGCTGCAAGACCACTAGTTAGGTTTGCACTGAGAGTAACGGTCTTAGATCCAGTGTTGATAGAACTAATAGTAGTTCCACCAGGAACTGCTGCATTTCCAGAAACAACATCACCTGTGTTTAAACCATCTACACTGTCAAGAACAACATTTGCTTGACCACTGTTTGCTGCAGCAGTGACAGTCTTTTCACTGATACTATCTCCCAAAGTGAAGACAGGATCATTAATGGTCATCTGAGTGGAGTTAACCGTTGTAGTAGTACCAGCAACTTGCAAGTTACCACGAACTACAACATTACCACCAGAATCACCACCTGCTGGAAATGGGTCAATAGTAATAGTTTGAGCGTTAGCGTTATCACTATAAATTGTTGATCCAAGAATTCTCAAATCACCAAAATCAACTTCTGTAGAATCGTCTCCGATATTAACTACATCTGTTGCTGCACCACCAATATTAATTGTATTTGCTGCACCAAATGCATTAACTGTAGTAGCAGTTGCATTGAATACATTCTGAGTTGTTTCAGTACCAACTAAAGTTGAAGAACGTAGTGTAGTTGTGCTACCAGCATCACCAATATTTAAATTAGTAGCAGCGCCAAATGCGTTTACCGTTGTCGCAGCAGTGTTGAATACGTTCTGTGTTGTCTGAGTACCAACTAAAGTTGGATTGTTTAAAGTAAACGTACCGGTAGTAGCACCAACGTCAATTGTAGTAGCAGTACCGAATGCATTGACGGTAGTAGCGTTTGTTTCTAACAGATTAAATGTTGTTTGATTAGTGGTTAGATCTCCACCATCGATGTTTAGATCGTTATCAATGTCAACATTACCAGTTCCAAATGTAATTAACTCAGAACCATTATTTGTATCAATATCAACGTACTTATTAGCACCTTCTTTAATTGTAAATGCATCTGTAGTATCATCTTGAATTTCAAAACTAGTTGCACTTGCAAATTCAATATTACCGGTTAGATAAACATTACCAGATAAATCAACATTAAACTTATCTACACTACCTACAGATAAGTTGAGTAATCTAGATGCAGGACCAGAATTACTATTGGTTACATCAACATCAATACCATAAAATGTTCCACCGGCATTATTCCATGTTGTTCCAATGTTTAATATTGTATCTGCAGTACTTAGTGATGGGGTTGTAATATCAAGAGCACCGGAGAATGTATCAACTACAAATCTATCTGTTGAACCATCATTAATTTTAAACAAATTATCATCATGAGTAGCACCACCGGAAAAAATTATATTACCAGTACCATTGGTGTCTACTATAAGATCACCATTACTATTTGTTGTGGAAATTGTATTTCCGTTTAAAGTAATATTATCTACGTTCCACTCATCAACTTTTTTAGCGGAGTCAACAATTGCTGCAGAGTTTGCAGTAATTGTTCCATGACCATGATCTAACAGGTCGGTGAAATACTTACCACCAATAATATCAATACTAGCAGCTTCACCATTTGTCTCGGTTCCTCTACCAACAAATAGTTTACCGAAAGAAGTTACTGAAGCACTCTGTGCGTCTGTGTACGTACTCGTACCTTCACCGTAGGCAAGTTCACCTTGCCCAAGCGCAGAAGGTGTTGCTGTTGGGTTATTACTAGATCTTTTGATCTTTAAAATAGTTGCCATTTTTGATACCTATTGGGGGATTAGAAGTTGCCGCCGTTTATTTTAAGACCGCTTTTTTCAATAATATTTTCAGCAATCCATGTATTACTTGCTGCATCATATTGTAAAAGAGCGCCATCGGTTGCATTATTAAAATTCACGTCAGAAAGATTTGAAAGAGTATTAGCTCCTCCAGATGTGACCTTGATTACTTGGGGTTGATTTGATACTGTAACTTTAGTATTCATGTTACGTTGTTACTCCTGGGTTTATAGTTACTAAACCTTCTATGACTCTGGTCTTAAGACCAGCAGCTGATGTAATCACCACATCATACAAATATCTTCCCTCTGCGAGAGTTGATGTATTAACCGCTGATAAAGCTAATGTTATAGTTCCTGCAGCATTTACAGAGACTGTAAATGGAGTCGATGTAGAACTATTGTATGACTTTTTAATTTTAGCCGCGCCTGAGTATCCAGTCAAATCCCATGATGAGTTGAAATCATCGAAGATTCCAATATCAGCAGAAAAATCTGCCCCTTGGTCAATATAAAGATTGTGAACAGCCGCCATAGGAGTTTACCACTTATTTTTATTTATATGATCTCCTTAATATTTATCTATTAGTTAAATTTAAAAGCAGAGATTTTATTTCATTTAATTCATTCTTAATATTTTTCATATCAGATTCCATAGAATCCATTCGATCATTTTTTATCTTACGGATTCTATAATTGTTCATATACTCTTCATAATCTTGTCTACTGTTGTTTATAACAGCAGTAGACTTTGGATCTCTTATTAAGTCTGGATGACCTTCAACTTTTAATTTATTCATCAAATTGCCAATGCCATTGCTCTAAAGTTTTTAACTTTAATAATGTTACTCATATCAGGTCCTATCATAACTACCTTAATACTAAATTCTTCAAACTCTTCTATATTTTTAAGTTCATAATCAAATGCACGATATTGACTATTTGTTTCTGAAGAAGGATATGAAATTGCAGGTATCTCAATGTAGTTCATATCATCAAATAAACCTGGTTGGCCAAGTCCTTTTACTTTAGCAAAAACTTTTATATCATTTCCACCAACTCTAATAGCATCAAATAGTACTTTTATTGAAGTTGATTCATTTTCCAATATAACTTTTTTAGTAATATAAGAAGAATGTTTTCCACCAGATGGTAATAACTCAGATGTAATATCAAGAGATCCATTAGAATCTATTTCTCTACTTAATCTATTTGAGATAGTAGTAATAGAAGATGACTGAAGATCTAATACAGGACTTAGGAAATCATTTGTAGTTGATAAATTAATTACTGTATCTAAAGTGCTTGTAACACCGGATTTATATGTAGAGTTGTTTATTGGAGACAATACAAGTCTTGGATCTGATAATATATTTTCAACATTATTTTCAATAGATTCTTGATCTTTTGTTATAAAGGATGGTTGTGAAGATGAATTGTTAAGACTTGATCCAGTAACAGATTTTATAGTAACTTGAGAAATAGTATCTTGCGGAACTAGTGAAGAAATATTTGGGGTAATAGATTCATATGGAATGTTTCTCGATGCACGAACATCATTACCACCAGATCTCTTGGATAAATTAGCAGAAGAAGTAACATTTACTTCATATTCATCTAAACTAATTACACGCGAAACGGATAAATTAGAATTAATTTCATTCAATGGAATTCCATTTAATTGGAAACATTCAACAATAGTATCTACAGCATGAACTGTAGCAGTAGTTCCAAAAGCACCTCTAATAAGACCAGAAAGTTTATTATTTGATATACTATTGTAAGAAATAATCTCATCATCAATTTTTACATAACCAGGATTACCTCCACTTACCGCAGCATTGTTTATAGTTGACCATCCTTCTGTAGTAGAAAGATTGATTGTATTTGTTGCAATATCACTTAATGTAATTTCAGTTGACCCTGTTGTTAACTCGTTAACTAGTAGAGCAGGAGATGTATCAGATTGAACACCAGTTATAGTAACTTTATTCGTGGGTTGGAGCATACCATGATTTGGTTGAGTAATTTTTATAGTGGTCGAACCATCAGTCATTTGTATTGGGTTACCATTTAAAATTTGAGCAGGAATTTTTTTATTTTGCAAAATTGCAGAATAAGTTACACCAGTTTCGAATTTTGCTCTATTCAAGTTAAACTTAACATCTTCATATTGATCAGAAATCCAAGTAGATTGGTTAGCTGATTTAAATACTACACCAACATGAGGCTGTCTATCAATGGTTGAACCAGAAGAAATATCTTGTTCTCCAACTCTAGAGACCCATAGATTATATTTTTGTGAACTACTCTTGACCACAAAAGCATAATCATTGTCATCGGAAAGATATAAAGGATTGTTAAATGTAAATTTAGTAGCCGCTGATGCATCCGTTGATAGTAAAACATTAAATGCGCTAATAGTTTTTACAGATCCTGGTACTATATTAGAAGTTGGACTACCATTAACAACTGTCCTTAATTCAACGGTAACTGGTTCTACATCATCTTTAGTTAAGAAATATAATTCTAATGATGTAATAAAAACACCACCAGATTCTTCGATAATAAAGGATTGTGCTAGTGGATCACCACCGCCATTATTTGGTGGTGGTGGGGGAGGATCGGGTATAAATCTAGTTCGTGTATCACTTACAGAAGTAACTGATACCTGTGGTGTTTCTAATGTAGTCAGTGTAGCAGTTACATCAAGTTGAGTTCCTTGAGAATAGTACACGCCAGTAGCATAAGATCCTGTTAAATTTTTAACCTGTATATTAGATGGATCATCTGATAATTTGAATTCTAAATCTCCAGTTTCAAATTTTTCTGGAGGAAGAATAACAAACGCTTCTAATGTTCCCTCTGCATTAGATATCAGTCTATTTTTCTGTTGACCACCTGATAATACTTCGGATGATAGTCTGGTTTTAGCTTTAGAAGTTTGACCACTAATTATAAAATCAGTACCTATATTTAAAACTTGACTGTCACTATCCCAGTTTTCAATATTATCAATTACCAACATAGATGTAGAAGAAGTATATCCATTTAGAGCAGTATTAGTTTGACCACTGAGAAAATCTGATGTGGAGATTTCTGATGATGAAAGGAAAGTTCTTGGATCTTGTACAGTTGCCTCAAGATAACGATCTTCAAAATTTGGTTCTAACTGAATACAATATAAAGCACCACGATTAGTTATTGGTTTTGCTTTATATATTCTCACTTTTTCACCAACAGCAAATCTATTTGAATTTTGACTTACTAAATCTCTAAGTACTTTAGGATATACAAATCTCTTTGCATTTGTATCTCCAATAAACAAACCATGTTCTGTTTTTGGTTTTAATGCTTTTGCAGTAAAATTAACAATTTTAGATCTAGTGTATCTTAGATCAGTTACTTCATTAATAGTATCACCAGACTCAAGATCAACATCCAAACTACCAACTTCATATTGAGTTCCACCTCTGGTATCTGTTATGGTTCTTCCACCACCGCCTCTAACAGTTCCACCAGCACCATTATTCCAAGAATCCCATACAATTCCACCAGGAACAACTAAATCAAATAATGTGGAAATACTGTCGGTCAAATTAATATTTTGTCCCTCTACTATTTCTCTCTTCGTATCATACCAAATATCTTTTTTAGGTTCTAGATCCATTTCTCCAATATAAGAGAAAGATTCAAACGGAGTTACATTTTCAACTCTACTAGCATAAGGTTGTTTTGCATATGAAACTTCTGTATATGGAATCGTTATGTAATCACCGGTTCTTTGAGATGTGCTTGAAGAATTACTAAATTCAAAACCAACATTATTTACATATGGATATGGTCTCATACATCCTTCAGTTACATCTATAGACGCACTGTAATCATAGTTTGCAGTGTCAGCTACATTAACAGTTTTAAAATTATCTACAACAAAACCATTTTTAAATCTATTTTTGCCGTCTTCATCGAGAACATTAAAATTATTTGTATTTGTCTCTAGTAATGTTAGTGAAGTATAATCTTCTACATTAGATAATCTTTGGTCTAGTTTTCCAATATCCCTCATTGTATATTGTCTATTATCTTCGACAATTACTTTTGCATCAAGAACAGATTTTAAGTATGGTGGTAATTGAATAGAACCTAATAACATTCCAACTGATGTATCTATTGTTGGTTTTGGATTTATAGAATTAGCACCTTCAACAATTTTTAAGTCACCATCTTTAGTAATATAGACACTATCATTTCTACCAAGATAACCATTCAAATCACATGAAAATACTGTTGTTGGCGAAGGAACTGGTTGGGATGTATATGAATGACTATAAACATTAAACACACTAGATCCACTTGTAGCTTCTGTGTATGGACTTGTAAGACTTCCGGTTTGTCCACCAGTAATAGGTGAATTTGGAGTGTAGAATCTAAAATCTACTATATTCGCCATAGACACAGCATTAGAAGTTTTTGGAATATCCTTATACGTAAGATCCCCATAAGATTCTACTGAATAAAACCCATTTGATAAACTACTATGAGTGAAGTAATCAAACACAACAATTAATTTATTCCTTGGTACGGCTGCACCAGACTTTCTAATTAATTTCGATGGTTTGTAAAAATCACTACTATCATTTCTTGAAAAAAT
>CESM01187338.1_pt1 | contig 10447 bp, 10 predicted proteins | sample 361421 | NCBI WGS metagenome assembly CESM01 (sample SAMEA2622219, study PRJEB7988) | marine metagenome | isolation source: saline water (ENVO:00002010), including | reverse complement strand
TCTAATGCAACCTGAGACCAACCACCTGGTGCTGCACCCAAGTCCAAAACCTTATCTCCAGTTTTGAAAATTTTACTTCTTTTTTGTATATCTTTTAACTTGTACGTTGACCTAGCCCGGTACCCTTCACGTCGGGCTTTTCTTTGAAATGCATCACTACGGCCTTGACGGCCTTGGCCTGGCATCTATTTCCCGCCAGCTTTCTTGTAAGCCCACTCTGCAGCTTGACAAATATTCCTATCTGCCCCTGTAGTTGTTCTATTCTTAATTATTGGTAAATGAGGTTTGACCAAAGTAGGTTTGTTAGATCCAATATATCCTAAAGCCTTAACAACTTCAGTATGAACATACCAATCATCATTCTTCAATACTTTTGCTAGTTTAGGAACTGCATGAAAAACAACCATTGCATCTTTACTACCAATTCTTCCTACTGCCTTAGCAGAAGCTTTACGTAATTCAGATGATTTACTTTCAATACCTTTAATCAATCCAGGAACTGCATCCTTAACGGAATGTGGATTTGCCAAGCCTAACATGCCAATACAATCTGCAGCCCTTTCTTTCAATTTTTCACCCGAATTAAAAGCTGAGACTACTTCTGGAGCTAATGCAACGGAAGGTTGTGGATACTTTTTAGCAAATTCAGTCAGTAATACTATGGAATGGTAAATTACTCGCCAGTCATCATCACGAAGGGCCAGTCTCAAAGCTGGAAGTGCAGCTTTGGGAATTGTATTCATAATCTTTGAAAGGGATTTTTGAGTTTGATACCTCACATCCTTATCATCATCACTTAGCATTTCAAATAAATCAGCTATAGTATCGCTATTTTTAGACTTAGATTTTAAGGAAAATGTTGTCCAAATATCTACTACCTTGGAACGAACGGAAGGATATGGACTATCTAAAGCGGATTGCATGCCTTCAAAAATTTCTTTCGCTCTCTTGGGCCTTGCCTTTCTTAGCTCCATTAACCCCTCAATCAACGCTTCTTGTGGAGATTCCATCTGATCGGGTAGAACTCGAATGAATGAATCTATAATTGGATCAAGCCACTTATCCTCAGTCTGAGCTTGAATAACTAACGCCTTGATTGCAGCAGTTCTTTGAATCTCCGTACCTGCAGACATCTCAGTAAGGTTTTTTTCTATTCTATTGTCTTGGGAACCCACACTGGCAGTCTCTGCCCACTGACCTACGGAATCCTTCAAGTTCTGTAATCTATCCCTGAAACCCACACTTACCGTATGGGGATGATAGTAATAAACCTCGCCTCAGTGAAGGACTATGCCTCAATTGGCCGAGAAATTCATTAGCGATAATGGCGCAAACATTTACGATAAAGTAAAAATTACCAATAAAGAGCAAACTTTAGAAGGAATTATTATGCCTAGAAATAATTTTTCAGGAGAACATATTATTGTTCTAAAGTTAGACAATGGCTATAATATTGGAGTTTCTACAGAAGATGCTGAAATTAGTGTTATTGAAAAGGCAAAGGAAAAACAAAAGGCGAAACTAATTAATGAAAAAAATGGGAAATTAAAGGATATAACAATACTCGGAACTGGCGGAACAATAGCTTCTTTTGTCGATTACAAAACTGGAGCTGTAAGTCCTGCAATCACTGCTGAACAGCTTGTAAATTCTGTTAGCTCATTAAAAGAAATTGCTAACATTGAAGCTGAACCTTTGCTATCTCTTGCCTCTGAAGATATGCAACCTAAACATTGGGAACAAATGGCTGTTAAAGTTAAAGAAATACATTCAAAGAAAAATCACGGAATTATAGTTGGTCATGGGACTGACACTATGGGTTATTCTGCTGCTGCACTTTCATTCCAATTACCTGAACTATCAAATCCGGTTATTTTTACAGGTTCTCAAAGAAGCCCTGATAGGCCTTCAAGTGATGCGCACCTGAACTTAGAAGGTGCTGCAAAAGCTGCAATGACTGACTTAGGCGAAGTCTCTATTGCTATGCACGAAACTACCGATGATCTAAACGTGGCTATCTGGCGAGGAAACAGAACTCGAAAAAATCATTCATCAAAAAGAAATGCTTTTACATCGTTAAATGATGAACCTATAGGTATTGTGGGTGAAAATATCGAATGGAAAGGAAAATACAAACCAATTAGCGACAAAACTATTATCCGACCTGGATTTGATGAAAATATAGCTATGGTCTGGGCCCATCCTGGATTTAAAGCTGAAGACTGGGAGAACACCGTTTCTTCAAAGAAAGGTGTTGTGATAGCTGGAACAGGATTGGGACACATAAACTCAAATTTATTAGACTCAATAGGGAAAACGGCTAAAGACATCCCTGTTGCAATGTCTACACAGTGTTTAGCTGGAACCACTAATCTTAATGTTTACAGAAATGGAAGGGAACTATTGGAAAAAGGCGTCGTGGAAACATACGATACATTACCCGAAACTTCACTTGTCAAAATGATGTGGCTAACAAAACATGAACCTAATAAAGTAGAAGAATTAATGGGTAAAAATATCGTTGGTGAATTATCAAACACAAGAAAATTAATTTGAGAAAAGCTCTTTAGACTGCTGCTCAATTGTGTTACTATGATTCATTCACAATTTGAAAAATTAGCTGATTTGCTAATCAACCATTCTTGCTCATTGGCTAAAGGTGAAAAGTTACTGATTGAAGCTTTTGATATTCCTCAAGAAATGGTAATTGCTACTATTAGAGCTGCACGTAAAGTAGGAGGAATACCTTTTGTAACTTGGAAAAATAATCTAATTCTAAAAGAATTAATTTCTGGTACTACTCAAGAGCATATGGGTTTGATGGGTGATGTGGAGAAATTTAGGATGAAAGAAATGGACGCATATATTGGACTAAGAGGTAGTCTCAATATTTCTGAAATGTCCGATGTTGAATCTGAAAAGATGGCTTTTTATCAATCCGAACTTTTGCAAAAAGTTCACTTCAAGGAGCGTGTTGCAAACACAAAGTGGGTTGTTCTAAGGTGGCCAACGCCATCTATGGCTCAACAAGCTAATATGTCTACCGAAGCTTTTGAAAAATTCTACTTTGATGTCTGCTGTTTAGACTATAAGAAAATGGATGAAGCAATGAAACCATTAGAAAAATTGATGACTGAAGCTGATAAAGTTCATATTAAGGGTCCGGGTACTGATTTAAAATTTTCAATCAAAAATATTCCTGCAATAAGATGTGCTGGAGAAAGAAATATCCCTGATGGAGAATGCTTTACTGCTCCTGTAAAGGATTCTGTTGAAGGTCATATACAATTTAATGCTGAAACTTTGTATCACGGAACCGTTTTCAATGATATAAAATTAGAGTTTGAAAAAGGGAAAATTGTTAAGGCAACTGGAAGTGATGAAGAAAAGCTGAATTCTATACTTGATACTGACGAAGGTGGCAGATATATTGGAGAATTTGCTATCGCTTTTAACCCCTATATCACTGAGCCCATGAGAGATATTTTATTTGACGAAAAAATAGCTGGTAGTTTCCATTTTACACCAGGAAATGCATATGATATTGCGGATAATGGAAATCGTTCAGACATACATTGGGACATGGTACTAATTCAACGTCCCGATTACGGCGGTGGAGAAATTTGGTTTGACGATGTACTAATCCGAAAGGATGGAATGTTTGTCATTCCAGAATTGAAAGGACTTAATCCTAAAAACTTAATATAATGGTTAATGAAAAAAAAATAGATGCAATTGCCGACGCGGAACAAGCGGGACTATACTATTCTAGTAATACAGAAGAAGGTTTTACTCGTAAAATAGAAAAAGATGAAACACACACATTTCTAGATACCAATGGAAAAGAGATTAAGGGAAAAAGAGATCTTAAAAGAATTGAGGAAATGAGAATACCTCCTGCATGGACTAAGGTGTGGATTTGTAAAGAAAAAACTGGCCATCTACAAGCAACTGGAATAGATGCAAAAGATAGAACTCAATACATTTATCACTCTATTTGGACTCAGTTAAGAAGTGAAGCTAAATTTGAGAAAATGTCTACTTTTGGAAGAACTTTACCTAAAATAAGAGAAAAATATTTCGAGGATTTAGCTTTTGAAGGTAACGAAAAACAACATGATTTGCCTTATGAAAGAGTGATGGCCTTAATAGTCCGATTACTAGATACTACATTTATCAGAATTGGCAATGAAACTTCCAGAGATGATAAGGAAAAAGCTACATATGGTTTGTCAACAATGCAAGATGAACATATTGATTTTGAACCTACTGAGATTACTGAGGAACATGATAAATGGTATGACTCACAAGTTGGCGGAAAATTTACATTCGTTGGAAAAAGTAATAAGAAACATGAAATTGAAATTAACGATGAAGAAATTCCTGATTTGCCAGCATTAGTAATGATGTGTAAAGATGCAAAAAAAGGGAAAGGTGATGATTTATTTTTATTCTTTGATGAAGAAGGGAATGCTCAAGATGTAAAGGCATATCATGTAAACGAATACATCCAAGAAGCATCTGGCGAGAAATTTACTGCCAAAGACTTCCGAACCTGGGGTGGAACTAAGTTGGCTGCAGAAGAAATAACTCAATTTAAGAAGAAAGATGATAAAAAACAAAGAAAAAAGAACATTACTAAAATGGTAAAAGGAGTTGCAAAAACACTAGGAAATACTCCTGCCGTATGTAGAGGCTCTTATATTCATCCTAGATTTGTCAATGATTACCTAAAAGGCTCATTCTTCAGGTTATGGAAAGATACATTAGGTGAGCAGATGTATCCATTAAGTGAAAGCGAGAGTCACGTTATTAGATACTTAGAAAATAGTTAAGTTTAAACACCCTAACCATATAGATAAACTAATGGCACTAGATGATTTAACTAATTCAGACAAAAAAGTCTATGAATATCTTAAATTGAATGATTTTGTTGAAAAACCATGGTCTACTAAGAAAGCTGCAAAAGCTCTGAAAATGAAAGAAGATGATGTTTATGAATCATTATCTAATCTAGCTGAATATATGAGAAATAATATTCATATCCACTACAGAGACGGATCTATTCGAATTGGTGCTAATTAGTACTAAAGTGTAAAGAGCTGCCAATCTCCTTTTCCATCGAGATATCCAAGTCTTACACCGCAATCTATCCAACCATGTGCATAATTAACAGCTGCAAAAGCATCATCGCCTCTGTCCTCACTTAAGAAAAACTTAGCATCTGAATGATATGCATTGACCATTCCCAAAATATCCTCTGCCTTAGCATGATTCTCTGTCCCTTCATCTGCAATTATCGAAACTTTTGCAACCGCTTTTGCTGTTAAATCAATATATTTGTTTATTCTTTCAAGAGATACTGAATATTCATTCATACTTTGCTAAAGAACTCTTTCTTAACTATTTGTGCCATGGGAAAACAATTTATTCCCTTACAATATAAGGAAAATATGAACAGAGGCCTCTCTAACAAAAAAAACATACTAACTGCACTCTTAATTTGTATACTTTTTTTATTTATTAGCAGTAACTCTTCTGCAGAAGAAATAACTGGAGAACCTGTAGCTGTTCATTTAAATCTTAAAGAAAGTGCTAAATTTTCTCCAGAAACAAGCGGTGATTTAGAAAGAGTTGCTATTGAAGAAAGACATTCTTCTTACGAAACCAGTTCTCCATTTACTAGAAACAAAGGAGACTGGAAGAATATGGGAACTTGGGAAAGTGATCCTGTAAATTACGATACTGAAATAAGTAATGTAATGTTTAATTTATGGTGGGTGGAAGACACAAGTGAAGAAGATTATGACGCAGCCTTAGACTTGCAATGGACTGTTTATGTTGATGGAAATGAAATCTACCAGTTTACAGATGAAGACGCAAATCGCGAATGTGATGATTCACAAGGTGCAAGTAAAGATGAACCATGCGAATACGTAGCAACGCCAAATACTGACCTAAGTACGACACTAACTACTGGTCAACAACTTTCTGTGAAAGCTGAAATGAAAGCTTTTCAATCAATTTACATATATTATGATAATTTCACTAGAGACTCTGGTATGAAAGTTCTTTCAAATGCCATAATTTTTGGCAACACTGGAATTAGCGGAAACACTATTTATTTCGAATTTATTGAAGGTTGGCCAACCGACTGCAATGAAGCTGTAAATGGAAATTTCATAACTATTCTAGTTGATGGTATAGAATTAAACAATGCCGAGCAAACAAGCGGATATCCTAAAGTATCTGAAGGTTCAAAATATGTGTTGAACGGTAGTGAAATTATTTCTGAGAGAGTAACCTGGAAGGTTGAGGATAAATATGCAAAACTAGATCAAAGTGTAGTCAGTTTTTCTTATTCAAAGAAAGATACGTCCACAACTACGCCTATTCTACTAAATATTGCGGATAAATTAGTTGTAAATAGTGCTGGTGAAGAGGAAGGCGGTGGATTACTGGGGCTGCCTGGCTTTGAGTTTGTTGCCGTTATCTCTGCATTACTATTTACTGGATTTATCAGAAGAAAAGTTTAATAAAGAAAACTCAAAGTGTTAATTTCCTATGAGACAAATATTAGTCTTTACAGCATTGGCAATCGCTGCAATGTTTATGCTAACAAGTAATGCCTCTGCAGAACCTGAATATGAAAATCCTGATTTACAATTAAAATTTAACTGGAAAGAGGAAGGAGACATGCTTTCTCCTCAAACTAAACTTCCTAGCGATCCTGAAGCATCTAAAACAGTAATGGCTCAATACAGTACAATAGGAATTTTTAGGTCTGATAGACAACCTGTTAATGTTGGTACTTGGACAAGTGAAGCCGTAGAGTTCGATATTTCTCTATCTATTAACTCTTTTGACATATGGTGGCAAGACCAAGAAGGTGGTGATGATTCATGTGTATGGACAATTTCAATTGAAGTTAACGGTGCTGAAATTAGCAATGACGAAAGTGATTGCCAGGATGATGGAACTGAATTAACAAAAAGAACTCATAATTTAGCTACAAACGTCGATCTAGTAGCTGGAGATACTCTTGGCATTAATTTAGTCTATGAGGGATGGAATGATATCAAAATATATTATGATAACTCAACATACGATACTGGACTGAACATCGTTGGTAAACACAATTTCTTTTTCGCCCCATCTTGGAGCGGATCTACTGTAACGATAGAATTTGCAGAAGCCTGGCCAGTTAACTGGGACACTAACCTTGAGGCTGAATACATCATGCTAATGGGTGATGAGATGTATATGGCAGACAACTCTAAAGCTTCGGTAAGTGAGGGTAACGAATACACTATTAGTATGGCTAACGGAAGTGCTGATGTAACTTCAACAATTATCACATGGAATGAAGTATCCGGTAACGGAATTAGGCTACTGATGGATTACAACACTTTTGACCACACAATGGGAGGAAACAATACTAATGGAACTGCTGGAACTCCTCCTATTCTTACACTAAACTTGCAAAAAACCTCCGGACTTTTAGGAGATGACGGTGGATTACTAGGTTTACCAGGGTTTGAACTTATGATAGCTATTCCTGCAATAGCATTCGTAGCTAGAAAATATCGAACTAACTAAATGAAAGCATTTTTTCAATTGGCTTAGCTGCCTTAGAAATAATTTCATCAGATAAAGTAACTTCCCACTTGGACAAATCTGAACCTGAGTCTACAGCCTCGAGAATTGGTTTAATTTTATCTAATGAAATTTTTGCCATATGATCACAACGAACTGAACATGCTGTACCGAATTCTACCGTCGGAAATTCTTCCATTAAATTCGAAGTCAACTCACATTCTGAAGCTATAAAGGCTTTATCAAGTGTACCTTCAGCAACCCTATCTGCAATATCGTTTCTAATTTGAGTGGTACTGCCATAATAGTCTGCCTCTTGAAGAACTTCAGGCTTACATTCCCAGTGAACGTAAAGCATTCTTCTTGGATGGCCTTTTGAAAGTCCGAATGATTCTCTCATGGCCACAATGTCTTGTAAAGAGAATTTTTCATGAACTTCACAAACTGCCCCTTTAGTGTCGTTACCTTTACCGGGATAAATAATGCGCTTTTTACCTTGCATAACATTCTCGAGATTCTGAGCAAAAAACATGTCTGGAACAAATATTAGCTCATCACCAGGTAATTCCATTGCTATTTGCTCTGCGTTAGCTGATGTACAACACACATCGCATTCAGCTTTAGCTTCAGCATAACTATTAATGTAAATCATAACAGGAACTCCAGGATGTTTTGCCTTTAGCTCTCTAACTTGCTCAGCTCCAAAATCATCAGCAAGAGAGCAACCTGAATTTTTATCTGCGATCAAGATTGTTTTCCCAGGGTTCAAGACTTTGGCAGTTTCTGCCATAAATCTTACTCCGTTAAATATTAAAATATCTGAATCCGTTTCCACAGCCTTCATACTTAACGCAAGAGAGTCTCCTTGTTCTTTTGCTGAAGATAGACCAAAAACTAAAGGTTCCATGTAATTATGACCAAGCATGAAAATGTTATGTTTTTTCTTGAGTTCGAGAATTCTATGAACTGTAGATGCATGGAACTCAATGTCGATAGGAGTCAGCGTGGGGTTGTTCCTAGAATAAATTTGAGATTTAACTTCCTCTAAGGTAAGACTGTCCGAAACTTTAGGGGCACTCAACATTATATCTAATCTAGACTTGCCATATAGGGATATAAATTTAATGTTCTTGTGGACATTAGGAGGTGACTTTTATATAGGACTAATTTGGTCCAAATACTCTGAGGTTATTCGCACTAACATGAAGATAAACAAGCTAACTGATTACTCAATCGTAATTTTGAGTAATTTAGTCATAAAAAATGAAGACGGAATGCACACAGCCAAAGAACTTTCAGAATCTTCTGAAATTCCTTTACCAACAGTAACAAGGATACTAAAAATGCTATCAAATGAAGGTATACTAGAGTCACACCGTGGTGCTCAAGGTGGTTATACGCTAACAAAAAGTTCGGCAGATATTTCTGTTGCTGAAGTAATCGAAGCAATGGAAGGGCCAATTGCACTAACTGAATGTGCTAGTGATGATTGCGGATGCTCTTTCGAACCTAGTTGCGTAGTAGGTAAACCGTGGCAAAAAATTAACAAAGCTGTGAACAATGTTTTACAAAATATTAGCTTATCTGAAATGAGCGTAAAAGACGAAAGTCAAAACTTAATAAAATTAACTAACATTGAGGAGGTGAGCTTTTGAAACAAGATTCAGAAACTGAAATGTTAAAAGAATATTCCGAGCAAGAATACAAATACGGATTTGTAAGCGATATAGAATCTGAAACTTTACCACCTGGTTTAAATGAAGATACGATAAGATTTATCTCTAAGAAAAAAGGAGAGCCTAAGTGGTTGACTGACTGGAGATTAAAAGCCTTCGAAATGTGGAAGAAAATGAAAGAACCTCATTGGGCAAATATAGAATATCCTCCAATTGACTATCAAGCAATTAGCTATTTTTCAGCACCAAAAAATTTAGATGACGCGCCTAAAAGTTTAGACGAAGTTGATCCTGAGTTGATTGAGACCTATAATAAACTAGGAATTCCTCTTCAGGAGCAAGAGATTCTAGCTGGTGTGGCCGTTGATGCTGTTTTTGATTCAATGTCTGTAGCTACTACTTTCAAGGATAGACTAGCTGAGAAAGGCGTTATTTTTTGCTCAATCTCTGAAGCCGTAAAAGAACATCCTGAACTGATTAAGAAATACCTAGGTTCTGTCATTCCGAGAACAGACAATTTCTTTGCCGCGCTAAATTCAGCAGTGTTTACTGATGGATCATTCTGTTACATTCCTCCAAATACAAGATGTCCTATGGAATTGTCAACTTATTTCAGAATTAATGAACAAAATACAGGACAATTTGAGCGTACACTTATTGTAGCTGACAAAGGATCTCATGTTTCATATTTAGAAGGATGTACTGCACCAAAAAGAGACGAAAATCAGCTTCACGCTGCAGTGGTAGAGCTAGTTGCATTAGATGATGCCGAAATAAAATACTCCACTGTCCAAAACTGGTATCCTGGTGATAAAGATGGAAAAGGTGGAATCTACAACTTTGTAACTAAAAGAGGAGCTTGCAGAGGAGATAATTCGAAAATAACTTGGACCCAGGTTGAAACTGGTTCTGCTATTACTTGGAAATATCCATCATGTGTTTTACATGGAGATAACTCAGTGGGTGAATTTTATTCCGTAGCCTTGTCTGCACTAAAGCAGCAGGCGGATACAGGAACAAAAATGATTCATATTGGTAAGAACACTAGGAGTACGATTATCTCAAAAGGAATCTCTGCAGAAAAGGGACAAAATACATACAGAGGTCAAGTAATGATTAACAAATCCGCAACCGGTGCACGTAATTATTCACAATGTGATTCATTACTAATTGGA
>CESM01193287.1_pt1 | contig 10530 bp, 11 predicted proteins | sample 361421 | NCBI WGS metagenome assembly CESM01 (sample SAMEA2622219, study PRJEB7988) | marine metagenome | isolation source: saline water (ENVO:00002010), including | reverse complement strand
TTTCTGTCTCCTTTTCTAATTGATTATTTCCGTCTATATTATCATTAGCAACATTACTGTTACTATTACCAATACCATTACCATTAGCAATATTATTATTAGTATTATTTTTTAAGGCAAAAGGTGTATTGTCTAATTGATAATCAAAATTAGATTTATAATTTTCTTGTGTTGTTTCATATTTCTCTTTTTCTTTTCCTTTTAAAGTTAAAATCTCTTTACCAGACTTAATATCGTATTTTTTATTTGTTTTAGGATCAAATTTAAAATAATCAATAACTGATGATTTACAAGTATTTAAATTTGGATTTTTCTGCATGGCAAGTTGTCGTAGAGTCATTTTTTCCTCTTCAACCACATCTGGGGGTGGTTTTTCATTACTATAGTAATCCTTTAATATATTTCCTGTTTTTAACAAATAGTTAATTTCTCCTGTATTATTCTTAATATTTTCAATTTGAGATTCTAAATTTTTAATTTGATCATCAAAACCCCATAACATTTGTTGAAACTTCATACTTTCAATAGGATTATTTTTTAATTTTTCCTTTTCTTTTTTATATTTAATAATTTCTCCTTTTATAATTTCAATTTGTTTGTAAAGATTTGGAATATTATTTCTTTGTTGTTGAAATCCATTAATAATAGAACTATGAGTTGCGTCTAAGGTTTTTGTAGAGTTGATAGGATTTCGATTTTTAGATTTACTTTTAAATGCCATAATTTAAAAATTTACTAAATATTATATTTAAAGAAATATATTTTAACTAGCAGGCGAGCCTTTAAATTGTCTTAATATGTTTATTAATTTATTAAATTTAAACGCCATACTATTTTTATTATTTTTTTAATATATGTTTAACATATTTAAATACGATTAAACATGTAGTAGAGAGAAATAAAATTAACATAAAATTATAATATATTTTAAAATTTTAAAATTTTTAGTTAAAAATTATTTTTAATAAAAAGAATTAATTGGTTTTATTTTTCTATTTTTTTTTCTCTTTTAATTTTAATATAATAATAAAAATAAAAAATGGGAGGAGGTCTTATGCAGTTAGTTGCCTATGGGGCACAAGATATGTATTTAACAGGAAATCCACAAATTACTTTTTTTAAAATCGTCTATCGAAGACACACTAATTTCAGTATGGAAGCTATTGAACAAACTTTTAATGGAACTGCCGATTTTGGTAGAACTGTTTCTGCTACTATTGCTAGAAATGGAGATTTAATTCATCGTATGTATGTCCAGGCTACTATTCCATCAGTAACAGTTCCTAATGATGAGCGTTTTAGATGGATGAATTGGTTAGGTCATTTATTATTAGAAACAGTTGAATTAGAAATTGGAGGACAAAAAATTGACAAACACTATGGTGATTGGCTTCATATTTGGAATGAATTAACTCAGACAGCAGGTCATCAAGCTGGATATGCTAATATGGTAGGTAATGTTCCAAAATTAACTCAATATACTGCTAATGGTAATACAAGTTCTGTTGAATTGTATATTCCTTTACAGTTTTGGTTTAATCGTAATCCGGGACTTGCTCTTCCTTTAATTGCTCTTCAATATCACGAAGTAAAAATTAATATTAAATTTAGACAAGCAACTGATTGTTATCATTGTACTGATGCGGCATTAGCAACTCCAGTGTTAAGTGCATCTTTATGGGTTGATTATGTTTATTTAGATACAGAGGAACGTCGCAGATTTGCTCAAGTGAGTCATGAATATTTGATTGAACAACTTCAATTTACAGGAGATGAATCTACTAGTGCTACAAGCACCAAGGTAAAAATGGCATTTAATCATCCAGTAAAAGAATTAATTTGGGTAGCTCAAAGAAGTAGCCATATTAATTCTGATCTTAATTACGGTGGTTTTCAATGGTTTAATTATACAGATAGAAGTGATCCAACATATTTCAGTGGCACACCTAGTGATCCATTAGGTGGTGGTATGGGAACCGCTGCTTTCCATTCTGGTAATTTTCCTTATAGTCTTCCTTTTAGTGGTTCCGTTAATGCTATTAATAATAATACTCTTAATGTTCCTTCTCCTATAACTGCAAATACACATAACCCGGGAGTTGTCACATTTGATGATTTATTAAATAATAATGGTGCTGGTATTCAGGATGGAACAGCTGGTCAAGCTTGGAGAGCTAATTTAAGTGTATTAGATACTGGTGAAAATCCTGTTTCTAAAGCAAAAATTCAATTAAATGGACACGACCGTTTTGCGGAACGCAATGGACGTTATTTCAATTTAGTACAACCTTATCAGCACCACGAAAATATTCCAGCTACCGGTATTAATGTTTATTCTTTTGCACTAAAACCAGAAGACCATCAACCTAGTGGCACATGTAATTTTAGTCGTATTGATACAGCTACTCTGCATTTAACTTTAACAGGTAATGCTATTTTGCAAAATGATAATAATACTGCTGAAAATGTTAGAGTTCGAGTTTATGCTGTCAATTACAATGTTCTCCGTATTATGAGTGGTATGGGTGGTTTAGCATATTCCAACTAACTTTAAAATTATATTAAAATAAAAAATAAAAAATAAATAAAAAATAGAAAATAAATTAAAAATTTAAAAATTTAGAAATTTAAAAATTAAAAACTAATAACATAAAACTAATTAAAATTATTAAAATCCTGTAGCATATTGCTAATTGTATTATTATTACTTGGTATTTGATTAGCTGCCTCTTCATCAGCTACTGAATAACTATTATGGTGGCGATTTCTTTTTTCTCTACGATGTTCTTCTCTTTCTTCTCTTCTATTTTCTTTTCTCCTTTCTTTATTTTCTACTACTATATCTTTATGGTCTTTCTTTTTCATTTCCTCTACTTTTTCACCCCATTTATTAATGACGTGTTCTGGTGGTATATATCTACATTTTTCTTGTACAGTTTGAATTTGTTTTTTTATATCTTCTAAAAATTCTGTTCTACATTCATGATATTGATATGATTCAAATTTTATAACTAATACCAATTTATCATATTCGTTAGCAGCATTTTGAAAGGCTTCTTGTTTTTGATCAAAACTAAATGCGGTAGAGAATGACTGCATGGCAGTTGAAAAACTAGCCAAAATACCTACACCTACAGCAATATAAGATTTAGTATTTTCCGCAAAGTTTTCATTAGTAGATAAGAAAGAACCTATTCCAGATAAACAACTAATAATAATAGAAGGAATAACTAAATGCCTACTCAGATTACGATAATATTTATAAGATTTTTTATGGGTATATCTATTCTTTCTAAGATAATTTAATAAATCTTGATAAATAGTATATTGTGTTTGAGTTTCTTTTTCTTTTAAAGGTTCTTTTAACAGATTTAAAACATTCTTTTTAGCAGTTTCTGATGTTGCCATTAAAAATAAAATATAGTAATAAATAGTAATAAAAAAATATGAAAAATAAATCAAAATAAATATGAAAAATAAATAGAGATAAATATTTTAATTTAAACTATATTAAACGATAATATAATTTTTAAACTTTTAGTAATTCTAGTATATTTTAATTCTATTATTTTAATTTTATTTAATTTTTCTTATCTAAAAAATCATTTACATCAAGTTCTATAAATTCTTCTTGGTAGTCACTTAAACTAAATCCATATTCATCTAAACCCATACATGTATTACATTTGTGCATACATTTTAAATTGCATATATGAAACACAGCATTTTCTGGTTTTTTATTAATTGATAAAATATATTCCAAATTAGACATATTAAATTCACTATTAAACATATGTTTTCTAGGGATTTTATAAAAGCAATTACCTAACCAAAGTAAATTTCTCATAATATCTATTTGAGACTTAATAATTAACTAGATTTAATAATTTATTTAAATTAAATATTATAATTATTAATAACTAGAATAACAACTAAATATTATTTTAAATAAAAAATTAAGATTTCAATTTTATTTAGTATTATAAGCCTAAATCTTCTTGGAATTGCCTAGCTATAGCATTAGATAATTTCATCTTGTCATTTTCATTTAAATTATTAGGTTTTGTATTTATAATTTCTATATTATTAGAATTATGACTAGAAGTTGGACTAACACTTTCACTAGTAATTTCACTAGTGTTTTCAATATCACTTATATTATTTAAATTCTGTATATCTTCCATATCTTGAAATCTAATGCTTCTACTTTGAGTAGATTTATCTGATTGTGGTGATGGGAGTGTTTGAGTAGTATTATCAATTGTGACATTATGTAAAGAATCTGTGGGATATTTGTTTTCATTACTATTAACATTAGTACTATTATAAGGTTCTTCTCTAGCATAAGTACTATTATTTACTACATTTTCAATAGGTTCTTCATCTAAATTATAATTATTTCTACTTCTTCTTCTAAAAATACCATCATTACCACTATTTGTGATAGTTCTTTTAATTCTTCCAATTGTTTTATTTGTTTTTTTAACATTATCTAAGGATTCTTCTTGAATTCTTAGTTTATTAAATCTTTTACTATATTCTCCTAATCCATAAGAAACAATATTAGTGACAATCGTGTCTGCTGTTCCTAACATAACAAATGTATAAACAAAGTAATTTAATAGCATATACCAATCAAATGTCCCCATTAATCCTGAAACAATAAATTTAAATTTTATTCCATAACGATATCTATCTACAAAGTGTTCTTTTTCATTAACTGGTAATTCAGAAGACCCATTTAACATATCTATTTTATCAGAATAAGATTTATTATTAACTAGATTAGGATAATTAATATATTCTAAGTGACTCCCTTTACTAGCCCATCCAATATTAGCTTGGACATTAATAATACATACTGGTTTTTCATAACTAGATTGATGTTCAATATTTGAATATTCGTTTTTGAGAATAATTTCTACACCAGAAATTCTATAAATTGGTGGATTTATACTAGTTATATTTTCTCCTGGTTGGCTTTCTATAGCACCAATATTATAACTTTCTAATGAAACACCAGCTACGTGCAACCAATCTTCAACACTTAATTTAATAGTTTTACCGGCAGGAAAATCATAGAAAACAGCTTTACTTTTAGCATTTCTGATAACAGTTCTAATAGAAGTTATTTTTCCTGATCCTATATTACTTCCGGTTTCAAAAGTAGTAGCATATAAATGATTAAAAGCTAGAATCATCCCTTCAACACCATTTGTAAAAAAATTCTTATAATTCTGACAAAAACATTTACCATCTAGTTTTCCAGTAATAGCACAAGTCTTATTTTCAAAAGAACCACATTTTCCAAGTTCTATATTATTTTCAGTAAAATATGTCATAAAAAACATTTCTGATTCTCCCTTTTGATACATTTCGCTATAGTGCATATTAATACAATCATTATCTCTATGGTCCCAATAAGGAAGACTATAAATATAATTGTATTTTGGGTTATTACAATAATGAGGAATTACATCAGTCGCTGTTGTTTGTTTATCGTATAATGTACCTGTTTCTGCCCACATCGTAGTAAATCCAGATGGTATTTCTGTTTTAAAATATAGATCTTTCATAAACAAATCATATAAAAAGAAAATTACAATAGCAATTTGACAACATCTATATAAAACTCCAATTTTCTTATCCCGAACAGTTAATAGTTTTTGAACTGTAAATTTGTTGAAAAAAGACCATAATGTCTTTTTAAAAGTCATAATTAATTTATATGCTAATTTTTATATGCTAATTTTTATATACTAAATTTTATATGATAAATTTTATATACTAAATTTTATATGATAAATTTTAAAATTATAATAATCTTATAAATTTTATTATCAACTTTTCTTTAATTCAAAAAATTGTTAAATATTAAAAAATAAATGTTAGATAATGTTAAATTAAAAATAAAAATAAATTATGGCGAATGTATCGGACCAATTTTTACAGGGATTAAATCAACTTACAAAACTAGAAGAGGATATAAAAAAATCTTTACACATGACACAACAAATTAGAAATAAAAAAGAACAACTAGAGAAAAAATTAATAAGATATATGAAAGATAATAATCTACAAGATTCTAGTTTAAATTTTCAAAATAGTAGATTTTATATTGGAAAAGATAATACTTATACTAATCTTTCTTTCAAATTTATTGAAGAAAAATTAAAAGATATTATTAGCAAAGAACAAATACCAACTATTGTGTCTCATTTAAAAGATTGTCGGGATAAACAAAGTACAGAAGTTATTAAAATTGGTAAAATTAGAAAAAATAAAAAATCTAAAGAATAAATAAAGAAATGCCTAGTAAAATAAAAAGAAAAACTAAGGTCTCAAAAAATAGTAATAAATTAACAAAAAAAAAAACAAAAAATAAATCAATAAATAAAAAAACAGTTAATGGTAAATTAAATAAAGGTAAATTAGAAGGTAAATATACTAAAAAGAAAAAAAATAATAAAAAAAAAATATTACTAGTTAATCCACATGGGATATGTGATGATAAGGGAAGTCAAAATAGAGTATGTGATAGATTAGCTACCTATGGAACAGATATTCTACAAAAAAGATTTAAAAAAGAAAAATATTTAGTAGATAGATTAGATTGTAAATCTATTAGAAAAGAAGGAAAAGATTGTAATAGACCAGCTATTGCAAAACAGGATAAACCTTTTCATAAAAATTTAATTAGCAAAATAAAAAAATGTGATATTGTAGTAGATGTTCATTCTCAACCTAATAATCCTCCTTATTTTTTAAGTTTATACTTACCTGAAGAAATAGCAACTCCTAATAAAATAGATAAGAAAGCTGGAGAAATTAATCATATTATTAAACAAGCTACTTTACTTAGAAAACCTTCTGTATTAGTTGAATTTAATGAATCTCATAGAGATGAAAAAGTTTTTATAGAAAAAATTATAGAAAGAGTAAAATTATTAGTGTCTAAAAAGCATAAATATAAAGATTTAATTGATATAAATAAGAATAAATTTACTAAGATAAGTTGTTAATAAGTTATTAATAAATTATTTATTATTTAGTTTTATTTATCTAGTTTAATTTATCTAGTTTTATTTATCTAGTTTAATTTCAATAATTTTTATCTATTCTTTAAATATAATAAATTACTAACTAATCTATTACTAATTAATCTATTAAATTAAAGACACTATGCCTTTTACTAAAGACCGTATTTTTTATTTAGACCCTAAGAAAAAAAGGGAAAGAGAATTAGAAAATCAAAAACAAAAATTAGAGGAGTGGTTATATAGAATAGTTGATGAAAAAGGAAATAGAAATATTGATTTACTAGAAATCACTTTTAATAACTTTGTCTTAAAATTTTGTGATGAAGGGGAATATTTTTTAAGAATATCTGAGGAAGCACTATTTGCTAAATATTGTAGTTGGGCATTTCATAATTCAGATAGTGATAATAAAGATAATAGATATAATATGCGTCTTTTCCAATAAAATATTTTATTTATTCATTATAATAGTTTTAAATAAATTAAATATTATGATGGATGAAGAATTAAATAATGAAAATGTAATACTTAAAAAAAAAATTGAAAAACCACCTGATAAATTACAATGTTTTTCTTTAGTTGAAGCAATAAATAACTATTTTATGCAGTCTGGTATTTACATATTGGATAAACCTAATGATAACTGCAATCAAAATTTTGTTAATATGATTAGAACTTTTATGTATAAGTAATTATCTTTATAACCGTATATTTTTTAGTTTTTTTTCCTTTTATGTTAATAATTATATTTTATAAATTATTATGGATAATAGAGTATGTATATTTCCGTTTTCAATTAAAAATAATCAACTTGTTATAGATGGAAATAACGAGGAACAGTTATATCAATTAAATCAACAGAAAAATAATGGTATTATTAAAATTAATTATATAAATAACAATAATCAAAATAACAACAATAATAGACAAGATAACAACAATAATAAACAAGATAACAACGATAATAGACAAGATAACAACGATAATAGACAAGAAAATAATAATAATCAAATACTTAATAAAAAAAATAAGAAAAATAAAGAAAGAAAAAGAACTCATAAATTAAGCATTTATGATATAAAAAAAAAACAAAAAAAAAGTAAAGCATTAAATTTGCTTAAACAGACCAACGTTGGCTATCAAAAGGAAGCAGACTTAAATTAGGTTTCATTTTTTTTACGCGTGCCATTTGCTCTGCTAAACGACGATCTTTATCAGATAAATTTTGGCGTTTTACCTTTTCATGAGTTCTAGGTGGAGGTTTAACTCCATAACAATTTACTCCAAAAGTTAGACTTGTATTATCCCAAGTTGCCCTATTTAATCCTGTTTCACCACAATCATCTCGTCTTTCTGGATCATTATCCTGCATTTTATCATAAAAGTCTTTTTGTATTGGATGAGCTGTCTCTTTAGATAATGAGTCATTATCACTTTTAATCCATCCACGATTACACCAGTTTCCACCTCTTTTGTATTCTTCTACCATTTGTTCGTATGTTGCCAATTCACTATCAAAACTTTTACATACTGCTTCAGCATCATCGTAAGTCCATATATTTTCACTAACACTAAATACTTGTGGTTCGGTGCTTACATTATTACTAAAATAATTAGGATTATATCCAGGACTAGAAACATTATTAATACTATTAACACTACTAGATTTATTAGTATTATTAGAATTATTACTATTTATTGAATTATTATTGTTGTCATTTGAATTATTATTGGATTGTTTGATTGTAGATTTTTCTTGATAAATTGATCTCTTATTAAATCTAGCAGCAAATATATAATAAGCAATTATAATCACAATTAAACCAAATAAAGAAGCAATTCCTACTAATATAAAATTTGTTTTTCCTTTTGTTAAATCGTATTCCGTCATTATTATATAATAGGGATATAAAAAAATAAACTTAATAAAAAAAATAATAAAAAAAATAAATTTAATAAAAAATATTAAAAAAATAAATTTAACAAAAAAATAATAAAAAAAATAAACTTAACAAAAAAATAATTAAAAAAATAAAAAAATTCAACAAAACTAAAAAAATAGTAATTTAATATTATTATTAATTATTATACATTTTTTAAATATACCACAATCTATTTAAGATATTTTTTTATAAAATAGTACATATGCTTTATTAGATACAATTTTATTTTCTGCTATTGGAGATACATTACAATCATTATAACAAAACCAATTATCTGTATCTATATCTCTACAATAAGCTGTATAATGTCCGCTATGAATTGAACTTCCAAGATGATTAGCAACAGCAAATAATTTATATTTTGATGTACTATCATTTCCTAATATATATGGACTTAAATTTAGAAGGAATGGAAAAGTAATGAGTTTATGATTTTTTTGTTGATTAGGTTTAAATCTTTTAAATGGAATTACTAAAATTTCAGGACCATCTATAAGTCTATTTTCTTTAAAATTTCCTTCTTTGTTTTTACATTTTTCACACACCCAATCATGTATTTTTTCTTGTCCTAAATGATGATCTATACAATCATATAAATTAATATTATTACAATTTGGAATTTCAGCATGAAGATTATTAGAAGGATCATGTGTAATAGACATATAATTACATTTACTACACTTAGTAGTAGTCACCATCATATAATAAAAATCTTGAATAATCCAACTATAATCACCTTCAAATATTTTAATAAAATTTTTCATACTATCAATTTTTACTTTTTGATTAAATGTTTTAATTTCTTGATGTTGAATAGTCATTTTAGTTTTATTAGATTTGACATCTCTAATTACATCTAATAAAAATACAATGAACTCAGAGACATCATTTTGTGAGCCATTAAATAAATGACTATAAATAGAATCATCATTTCTTACTTTTTGATTGCAGGCCATAATAAAATTATTAGGATTAGCAGATTGATTGTTTAAGGTAAGATCTATCAATAATTTTTTAAAACTAAAATATATTCTACATAAATCTAAATTTTTTATATTCATATTTAAATTATCATCACAATTAGAGTCTTCATCTTCTGTATTTTCTTTATTTTGTAATTGTTTATTAAATTGTTGGGCTCTTTCCAATAATTTTGAATCAGTATCTTCATCATTAAACATTGACATTATGGAAGGACAGTGTCTTAAACATTGAAGCCCAGTATTTATGAAACAATTATAACCAAATGAAATTAAACCATTTTTATTATTAATTATTTGTTGGTGATTAGTAATATCCATTTTTTTAATTTAGTAATAATTTACGTTAATCGTAAATAAGTTTATAAATATTTGTTAATAAAACTTTATATATACAAATTAATAATTCAATTTTAAATTTATATTTTTTAAATAATAGTATATCAAAATTTTTAGTAATGTAAAATAAAAATATTTAAATATAATAATATAGTTATATAGTGATATGTTTAATTTAAAAAAAACATTTCTTGTGCCATTTGATAAAAATGTAATAAATTTATATGA
>CESM01005318.1_pt1 | contig 10540 bp, 9 predicted proteins | sample 361421 | NCBI WGS metagenome assembly CESM01 (sample SAMEA2622219, study PRJEB7988) | marine metagenome | isolation source: saline water (ENVO:00002010), including | reverse complement strand
GGGAGGACTGTGAAATGAGACAGCGTCAGATAGTTTTGGTCATCGTTTTACTTCTTCTCGGAGCATCACTTTCAGGCTGTTTTGGAGGAAAAGAAGAAACAGAAACACCTGTTTCATCAATTTTGCAAATTGATTTTGAGAACCCCTCGGATGCAATCTTACGAACTGGCGAGTGGCACCAATTTTCTTTAGAAGGCAATGGATATACTTTGGATGTCCCTGATGATGTATTACTATTTGTCAATGATACGATTATACCGAAAGGAGTTGTTACTGTTACTGAAGAAAAGATGAACGGTTTGATGCTATTGACACCATATGTATCCGAAGTCAATCTAACCTTGACTCACCCAAATGGAAAAAATGACCTCATAGCCATAGAAGTGGTCAATGGCACACCTATCGTAAATGGAGAAGAGTGGTTTGAGAAAATGGACTACATAACTAGTGTCTGTTCTGATTCATCACAATGTGGTGGATACATAAATCGTTGGATGGGTGCAGGGAACCCTCAGTTTGAACGCGCTGCAGCGTACTTTCAAGGTCACTTTGAAGGACTTGGGTATGAAACTCATCTAATGCGAGTTTTTGACCATTTTAATCCAACTCAGCCTGAAAGCCTGAATGTTATAGCATGGAAACAGGGGCGTAATGATTCGTGTGTCCAAGGTATGGGTGCACACATGGATGTCGCTCCACCAGGTAGCCTTGCAGGAACATATGAAGGAGCCTATGATAATACAGCAGGGACTGTTTCAATGATGCTATTTGCAAAAGCTTTCGTGGATTTAGAATTTGAGTGTGATACCTTTCTGGCACTTTGGTCTAGCGAAGAAGAAGGCTTGAGAGGTTCAAACGCATTTGCAAACAACGAATGTGATTATTGCCTTCCAAAAGATAAGGAGTTGAAGTTCTATATCAACATGGATATGATGGGGATCTCATGGCCTGCTCACAAATCAAATGGAGACCCATTTCCATACCATGCTTGGTCTGGTCCGGATTTTGATCCAGATGTGCAGGATGTCGAAATTACAACCGTTGTAGATGATGTTCACTTCAAGATCCTTAAGGCGCCGAGAAATTTGACAATAGACGGAACCTATGGTTCAGGTTGCGACCAGCATTGGGATGAGCACAGCAACTTAGTGATGGATGTCCATGAGGATACATTCGGTCGCTCCGATCATGTTACATTCCGTAACCTCGGTGCTCAAACAATTTTCCATCTGGGGGCATATGATGATGATTACAGCGCTTATCATTCACCAACGGACACTCTTGATAATATGGTTTCAGAGGTTGGTGGACAAGAAGAATTAGAGAAGAGTATACAGTTTGTTTTGTGGGCTGCAATGTTGGAATTTATAATTGCAGATCAAACTCCAGAAATCAGAAATGTCGACTTATGAGTGATTCTAATCGCCGATTGATTCAGATACGTCTCCTTAGTCCGACTTTTATGAACTCCAGAGTGCCAACTGTATCGATGTTGGTTTTTCTACTCCTTTGTACACCTTTGTCGGGTTGCATCGGTTCGGAGAATGGAGATACAACAACCTCTGATGATTTGCAAATCAATGGCTTGCTAGTTGCTGGAGATTGGAGTGAAGTCACTATGGTAGCAAAGAATGACCTAAGTGTATATGTCCCTTATTTCGTGATTGATCCCGGTAGTTACCGAGCACAGAATGGAACCGTCTTGAATATTAAATCTGGTTCGAGTGAAACTGTGAATTGGTTACTTCCTCCCAGAAATCCCAGTGCAATGGTATTGATTGGCGATTATGGACGAACTGAATGGCCTGTACGTGCTGCCAATGAATCGTGGCAAGATTGGATGTTAGACCCATCAAATGGTGGTGCAGTGAAGGTTAGTGATAATGGAGATAATGGTTCATGGGTTTGGCTTAGTGCGCATGATTCTGATGGTGGAGAAGTTACTGTCAAAGATTTCGACACAGTAAGACCGCAGCGCTCAGATTTGACCATGGATGATGGTGTAGATGCGTCTGATGGATGGGTCGATGGACGTTCAGTATACGAATGGGTTGATTTCATCACAGATGAGACCCCAGATCCATTTGACCCTGCAGATGGAGCAGTCGGTTATCTGGATCGTTGGATTGGAAATGGAAATCCTGCGTATGAAGATGCGATTACTTACTTTGAAGGTGTACTTACTGGATTCGGTTTACGAACTGAAGTTCATCGATTCCAATCTGGAACCCTCTGGGCTGCCAATATATGTGGTTACAAAGATGGGACTGTGTTCCCAGATGAATGGCTTGTCTTTGGAGGGCACTTTGACATCGCACCATACGCATCTCCACTCGGTATAATTCCGGGAACGGAACAATCTGGTTATGGGACTCGAACAGGTGCCTATGACAACACTGCCGGTTCGGCAATGGTGTTGACAACTGCTGGGGCATTGGCTAGTTTCGATGCTCGCCGAACTATGGTTTTCTGCTTGTGGTCGAGCGAGGAAGAAGGATTGTGGGGGTCAAGTGCTTTTGCAAATGATCTGCCCTCAGGTGTCACAGTGAGTAATTACCTCAATCTTGATATGGCTGGCGTAAATTACCCGGGTGATTTTGCACTTTCGGTCTACTTGGGGCCAGATGGAAGTGGAGATGTTATCGATCAACCTGGAATGTTCCATCTCGCCGAATGGATTGGAGCAGATGCACTAGATCTCGCTTATCAAATGGAAAGAGGGGCAACAGAATGGGCCAATGGTGGTGAAAACCCATTATGGCAGGACGAATATCAAGATACTGTTGCTATTTATGAATCGCCCACTGCTCGCAGTGATCACGATTCATTCCAACAAATTGGGGTTGCAACTCTCGGATGGAATGGTGTCGTCGATGGATTTCCATGTTATCACAAAACGTGTGATAAGTTGGAGACACTTGAGGAGTATATGGTCACCGACAATGCAACTGGTGTAGCTAATTTGGCTCACTCATGGGATATTGTCACATGGTGGGCTGTATTCGCATTCTTACATATGGACCAAACACCGGTACCCAATGAGTTGTGAGGGTTTATATTGCGTTTTGGCATTATTTTTTTAATGGCAGTTTTGATTGTTGCATCTCCAACGGTGGGTGCTCATGAAAGTATTAATCACATTATTGAAATCAAAGATTCATCAATTCAGCCCTCAGAAATATCTGTTCTCGAAAATGATACCTTATCATTCTACAATATTGCCAATCAATCTAGAACTATCTCAATTGATAATATTTGGAAATGTGATGTAGGCCCGTATAATTCTACAACTCAAGATGATGAATGTCATCTCTGGTTAGACTCGTCAACATGGAATTATACAAATTTATCAATTACAATCAGTCAGAATGATTCACTAAGGATGGAAATTAATGTCATTATTTTAGATGATAATCACACAGATTTTGCTCTTCCTGAAGATGGATTTGAATTGTCGGGAGGTATTAGAGATAACTCCTCCTCTGATGACCTAGACATAGGAGATTTCATGCTTGGTGGCGCTCTGGTATCATTCGGCATAGCTGCACTCTTGTGGATTAGGAATAGAGGTGAGGATTAATGAAGAACATAAATCATTGGTTTAATACAATACTAGTATCCACTATTTTAATACTAAGTGGATGCATTACAGATGAAGAAAGCCCATTCTATGGTGAAGAAATAGAACCAGCAATATTTGTTTCTGATTTTACTCTTAGTGATTCAAATGGTGATGTCTTCAATTTTGATGAATTAGAAGGCAAGGTTGTTGTTATTGCTTTTCTTTTTACACGTTGTCCTGATATTTGTCCTGTAGTTAGTGCAAATCTAGATTTTGTTTCAAATGAACTAGGAGATCTATATGGAAATCAAGTTTCTATACTATCAATTACAGTCGATCCTTGGACTGATAACTCAAGTGTTCTTGATCAGTATGCCGAAGAAAGAGGTTTAGATTGGCCGCATCTAACTGGAAGTGTAGAAGAACTACAACCTGTTTGGATAAACTTCGATGTAGGATTGACTACTTATGATTCTGATGAAGATGAAGATGGGGTTGCTGATGGATTTGACATATGTGCAGATACTCCAGAGGGAGAACCAGTTGATGACAACGGTTGTGGATTAGAAACTCAGCAGTCAGAGGGAGGAGATGTATCCGTAAAGCATCACCCACTTACATATTGGGTAGATCATACAACAGGTACTATAATCGTCGATAAACAAATGAAACAAAGAGTTTGGTGGGGCGACGAAGATTGGAATGCAGAATTAGTAATAGAGGATATAATGACACTCTTGGAGGAATGATATGAGTAAAATCAGCACTAGTTGTATTACATTACTACTAATTATTGGAATGGTATCTGGATGCCTTGGTTCTGATTCAAATGAATCTAATTTCAGTGGTATTCAATACAAGGAACCCCCAGAAGCTCCTGATTTTACTTTAGTTAATCAGAATGGAGAATTGGTTAGTCTCTCAGATTATGAAAATATGGTTGTAGTTGTCGCATTTATCTATACATCTTGCCCAGATATTTGCCTAGCAATTTCAGCTAATATGAACTGGGTTATTGTAAACCTTGAAGATCAAAAAGACGAAGTTGTATTTATTTCAATAACAATAGACCCTGCTAGAGACACTGTTGAACATCTTAATGAATGGACTCAACATATGGGATATGAATGGGATCATCTAACTGCTGAAAGGCCAAGTAGCTTGATACAAGTATGGGATGAATGGAATGTCATAGTTGACAATAAACACATTGAAGCAAGTATACCTCCAGAAGGAGCTACTAATCGGGTTATCGTTATGTCATCTAATAATTCAGTCGAAACTACTGATTATCTGTTTGATGATCTGGCTATATCAGATACAATTGGAGATCTAGATGAGGCTGCACGAGAGATGAATAATATAACACTAAACGAACAAATTAATTGGGCGCTTTATTTTTGGGATTTAGAATCTTGGAATTGGACATTGGCACCAGATGGTCATTTGAACACGTCTGTTAATCAGGACTCTAACATTGCATGGATTGCTGAAGGAGGAAATGCATCTTTACTACCAGTAGGAATTGATTGTAATGGATATGGTTGGGTAATGGGGGAGGGTAGTGGCGCCCATTGTATGTGTGATGAAGGTTATGAAAGACCTGATGGCGATGTTCTTTCTTGTACTTCAGAAGGAACAGATGATAGCGAAGTACAGGATGCACATGCGGCATCATTGGGAGAGTATGATGTGGGGCACTCTACGGTGACTTGGATAGTTGATAAAGAACAACGAAAGCGGGTTGCATGGACTGGAACTAATTGGGATTTAGATGGTTTTGTTGATGATTTGAGAATTCTCATTGAAGAGTAATTTGGACTTTATTGGAGTTTTTCTGATCCATCATAGGACTAATTGATATGCTATTGCAACGCGTTATCTAGACATGGAGAATATGGAACAAGCACGCAGCCTATTTCTGGCCGCACTAATGGTAGGTAGTGTGATGGTTGGAATTCTCTACTTTGACATCGAAGAGGGAATGGCTGACAACGCTCCAATAATTAGTGGAGAAGAGCCTGGGAATTTCATTATTGGTGATATTAATGCGATAAATATCACAATAGAAGACGAATCTCTTGATACTTCAAATATTGAAATCACGCTTAATGGGAATTCCATAACATATGAAGAACTTGAAGAAGAAGGAGAGTATTCTGTAGATATTACTGATTTAGAAATAGGAGAGTATTCTCTGTTTGTGACTGTAACTGATCAAATGCTACAAGAAACGCGTTGGTTCACTCAATTTACAATTCAATATCCTCCAGAAGGTGAGACCAGCATTGTATTGAATGATTTTGCGAGAAATGTGAGTCAAGGAGAGGATGTCACTCTATCTGGAAATTTGTATCATACTAATCTCGAAACTTGCGGATTAAGATGGACTGACTCTAACTTTAATGAAAGCCAATTGAGTCTTAACTTCGATGACAATGGAGAATTTTATCTTAATTTCGAGAACCTACAAGAAAATCTTACAATTTCAATGGAGGGAGAATGTGGAGTTAATGTGATCACTATTGATTCAGCTGTCGTAAATTACGTAGTGCAACCAGTTATCCGAGGATGTACTGACGAGAATGCCAATAATTATGATGAAGATGCTGAGGATGATGATGGCTCCTGTCAATATGACGAAGAGCATGATAACATGGGATGCACCGATCCTGAAGCGCAAAATTATGATGAAAATGCAGAACAAGATGATGGTTCTTGTGAATATGATGATTCAGTAACTGGTTCTCAGGAATGGTGGGAGGGAATATTACATTGTGATTCCACTGAACAAATAGCAGGTATTGACGATTACAATACTTCAGGATTTGATAATCATATTTGTCAACTTAGTTTTACTAAAAATGAAACGGTAATTCAGATATCTGCTAATGGACTTCCAAATCATGATCTCGAATCAGGGCCAGGGTGTTGTACTAGTTCTCAAAATCATGAATGGATAATACCACTAGAACCTAGGAATAATACTAATTGTAATCCTAATATTTCTTCCAATGGATGTGATTTGGCTCCAGAAAGGGGTGCAATAGCGTTTGCTGTTAATGGCATTCCGATATTTGGTCCAGAAGACGGGCCCGGTGGAGACGCAGTTGCGGGTCAAGAGGGAGCCTACGAAGAAGATAGGCAACATGTATGGCTAGGGTTATGCCACGGTCATTCTGGACCTGGGGGCGAATACCATTACCATGCAGATGCTAATTGTATGCATTGGCATGCAGAAGATGAACAAACTTGGGCTGATTACAGTTTGGAGTCTTCAAGGGAAATCAGCAGTCATTCTCCAATCGTAGGATTTGCTTTAGATGGTTATCCAATCTATGGATTTGTAGGTTGGGATAATGAAGGAAATACAAAAGAAATGACTTCCTCTTACAAATTAAAGGAGGGGGAGAATGGTTACAATGGTATTGATGATTACGAATATGTCAATGGACTAGGTGACTTAGACTCTTGTAACGGAATTTTCAGCCCAACTCCTGATTACCCTGAAGGGATATATCATTATCACTCCACTTGGTTAAATGGAGATGGCGATATAGGATTCCCATACTTCATCTACTGCTACAGAGGAATTGTAGATACAACCCAAGATGGAGGAGAGGGCGGAGAAAACCCTTGCGCAGGACATGGAGAAACATGGGGACCAGGAATAGGTCCACCTCCAGAAGGTTGTGGCGGCGGCGGCGGCCAAGGCGGCGGTCAGCAATCATCAGACACAGGTATTTTTTCAATTCCTTGGACTGAAGAACCACCTAACAGTGGAGTAATATTACTCTCAATGTTAGTTCTATCAGTGATATGGAGAAATTCAAAGAATAATTTCACAGTATCGGCATATCCTGTAGTCTCTCAAGATCCGGTTGGTAGAGTTCTCTAATATCATCTAAGCCTAGAACAAGCATCGCCAAACGTTCCAGACCCATGCCCCATGCACATACTGGCCATTCAGTACCTAGAGGTTCAGTTACTTCTGGTCTAAATATACCTGAACCGCCCAACTCTAACCACTCACCTCTCCAATAAACTTCCACCTCAACAGATGGCTCAGTATAGGGGAAATATGCCGGCCGGACACGTACATCAGGATAACCCATTTTTGCATAGAAGGTCTTGAGTGTTGAGATTAGCATCGGTAGATTAGCATCAGGTTCGTGTATTATTCCTTCTATCTGATGGAATTCTGGTAAATGAGTACGGTCAATTGTTTCTTGTCGGAATACCCTTCCTATTCCAAAAACACGACAAGGTTCATTTGGATTATTAGCTATGTGACGCACTGTATTCACAGTAGTATGTGTTCTAAGCAAAGCTTTCTGTGCCTCATTAGTATCAAAATCTACACCCCAGCCCCTACTGCCTGTATCATCCCCATACTCGTGTACTCGAGTCCACATATCGAGATACTTCTGATTAACCTCTATTTGCGAAGGATCTGAGAGATAGAAAGTATCCTGCATAGTTCTTGCAGGATGTGATTGGGGAATGTAAAGAGCATCCATATTCCACCCGGCTGACTGCACATAATCGCCTTCAATCTCAGAGAATCCCATTTCAAGAAAAACGGATCTGATTCTTTCTATGAGAGCCTGCATAGGATGAGGTCGGCCTCCTGTAGGTGTGGGAGTAGGAGCATTGACGTCAAATGGTTTGAATTCTGCATCTCTCCATGAATCCCCCTGTAATAACTCAGGAGTTATTTGTCCAATCTGCTTGATCTCTCTTAACTTCTCAATATCAACTTTAGATCCATCATCTGTAAGTGACCAAGTCCTAATTGTAGATTCTTCTATTGAAATTAAATTTTTACGATTTTTGAAATGACTTAGCATTTTTTCATCTAACAAAGATTGTTCAGTAGGGTTATCTGCAAGACTAGATATGAATTTTATACGTAAATCAATTTCAGCCGTTATTGAATCTTCATCTTCAAAAACAAAAATACCTTCTTTGATCGAAACTCCTAGATTTTTCAAGAGACCAACGCCAGGCCCGGCTTCATGACGTTCAAAACCTGCATTGAATAAATTCTGCATATTCCTTTTTTCATCTTCTATTTCTTTCATCCAAGCCCATATTCGAGCTTCAAGAAGACCATTTTCATTAGCATCAATTCCTGCTGAACCGAGTGATATATGCCTTATATTATTTTCAGAAACTTTGACCAAGCCGGATTCGTTAAGTGATTTACCTGCACCAGCAACATGAACCTGATCAGTCCATCCTGTAGCATCAAGAAGGTCTTCTAAGGACCACTCTTTGACACTCTCATTAAGCATCGCTTTAATCATGCGGCGCTCATTGTTTCCAAGTTCCATCAGGTCACCTTACTGCCCATCCTCTGGATCTCCTGATTTGATAATTACCAATGTTGATTCAAGATATATTAGTTTAAACATACTATTCGTCCTCTTCCACCCACAGTGAGATATTACATTCTGGGCACTTCCATGACTGAGGCTTCTTTCCTTCAATCCATTCCAAATGACCACAGGGACCACACAGAATTGAAGTACGAATAGGTGGATCAAGTGATGTATCTACACGATACATCGGACGACCTGCATCAGGCATTGGAATCGCATCTGGAGCCCAAGCTCCAATATCTTCAGGATTTATGCTATTTTCATCTTGCATGCGCAACCCGATTAACAAAAGAATAGAACCAGCAAATGCTAGAGGAGCTCCTATAGTTAGAGCAAAAACATCTCCTGGAACTCCCAGAATTAAACCCGCTCCCAGAATCATACAAGACCACGCGGATATTACAGTGTTAGTGCGGAGATAAGATCCACTTTGAGGGACTTTATGTGTTGACAACGCTATTGCGAGAGAGGGGTAGTCATTCAAGTTCCCGCCTAATTGAGTACTTGTCTAGGTGTAGGGTTCAAGAATAAAAGTCCGCACGAAGCACTACCGCCTCAGTAGCTCAGCCTGGTAGAGCATCTGATTTGTAATCAGATGGCCGGGGGTTCGAATCCCTCCTGGGGCTCCAAATTAGCAACAGTGTTAACGTTAAGTATGCTAAAAAAATGGAAATAGTCAAGGGCAGTTCAGTCTGCGCAAAGAATGTGAGTGCTACGCTTTTGGACGGTAAGACATTAGGTTTGAGAATTGAACAAACCTTAATTGAAAGAGTAAATGCTCTGAAAAAAAAGGGCATTCATCCTCATCTGGCAGTTGTACTAGCGGGTGATGACGTCGCAAGTCAAGTGTATGTAAGAAATAAAGAACGTGCATGTGAAAGATGTGGAATAAAAAGCACTAGAATCGACCTCCCCAATGATGTATCTCAGGAACAACTAATGGAAGTTGTTTCCAATCTAAATGCTGATGATTCAGTACATGGTATACTTGTTCAGAGCCCAACTCCAATTGGAACTGATGAGATTGCCATAACTGAGGCAATTGACCCCTCAAAAGATGTAGATGGATTCCATCCAACTAATCTTGGCCGTTTAGTCATGGGGCAATCGGATGGTCTTCTACCATGTACCCCTGCAGGAGTTATGAAGATCATTGAAGATGCACAAATAGATCTTCAAGGTTCTAATGCAGTAGTCATAGGTAGATCTCGTATTGTAGGGATGCCATTAGCTCTATTACTTGCCCAGAAAGGTATTGATGCGACGGTTACTGTCGCACATTCTCGAACGCAAGATATTGCCAATATTTGTCGTAATGCCGACCTAGTGGTTGCTGCAATTGGTCGACCTGCAATTGTTAAGGCTGATTGGATTAAACCTGGAGCTACCGTTATCGATGTAGGAATAAATAGAATTCCAGATGAATCCCGAGAAAGTGGAAGTAGACTAGCTGGTGATGTTGATCCTGCTGCTATGGAAGTTGCTGGCCACATGACTCCGGTTCCAGGAGGTGTGGGTCCAATGACCATATCTATGCTGATGAGTAATACTGTTAGAGCCGCAGAAATGAAATTAGGTTGAAAATCAGAATACT
>CESM01014485.1_pt1 | contig 10544 bp, 12 predicted proteins | sample 361421 | NCBI WGS metagenome assembly CESM01 (sample SAMEA2622219, study PRJEB7988) | marine metagenome | isolation source: saline water (ENVO:00002010), including | reverse complement strand
AGCTGGTATTGGAAGAGGTCATTTTTTCCAGAGAGCACTAGGATCTACTTTCGGTGGTGATGCTCTAGCAAAAACTAGGGGTAGATTTGCTAAAGATGCTACAATGAGCATCGATCCAACAGGATCGCAAGCGTCTAGATTTAGAGGTGGTTTTGTTGACAGGGGTCGTTATGATTATTCTGAAGAAATTTTTGGTGCTCCTGCTGAAAGAGCTGGAGCATTAGCAACAATTTTTGGTGGTGGTGACAGTGGTCCTGGTGTTGCCCAAAGATTAATAGAAGCAGGACCGCAAGCAATTAATCCTGAGGTTCTTGGTGGAGAAACTGCCAAATATCAAGGAACTAAAACTAATGCTGCTGGATTTACTGTTGATACTACGGCAACAGAAATTAAGGATATTGCTGGTATTTTGAATCAAATTGGTCAGTTGATGGTTAGAACCAACAACAGTACCATTCAGGCAGTTGATAGTGTACAAAAAGTAAATGTTAAAGTTGTTGAAAGTATACAGAGTCTAGGACAACTTCAAGTTGGTATTGCCGAAAGACAAATTCAAAACCAGAAATTACTTGCCGCTAATGCTGAAAATACAGCAGAAAAAATTGCTTCTAGGCAACAGGCATCTTCTGAAAAAGCAAATATGGCACAGAGACGTGTGTCTAGTGGGGATTTGGATCCAGAGGGTTCTGGAATGGAAGGTCCAGAAGCTGGTGGTATTTTAGGTAGTATGTTTGGTAGTCTAGGAAATATTTTAGACACTGGAATGAGTTTACTTGGTGGTGGTCGCCGTGGTCGCCGTGGTCTTAGTAGAATGAGTCGTGCTGGTAGAAAAGCACAAAGAGCACAAGGATTTTCTACTGCTAATGCTGGAGACGTTGGTATTCGTGGAATGAATTTCCGCAATAACAGTATGACTGGCGGTCAGTTATCTACAGCAAGAATCCAGGCTGGCGACATGCGCCCAGGTTCGCTTAGTAGAGCTCAAAATGATATAACAAAGAGATACGCTCAAAGATATGGTGAAAAAGCTGCCCTGAAACGCTTTGGCGCAGAAGGTTTAGAAGCAGCAGGAATGACTCTTACAAAAGGAGCAAGAGTTGCGAAATTCTTGAGTCCTGTTTTAAAGAGAGTTCCTTTAGTTGGTGGACTGTTAGATTTTGGTGTAAGTCTTGCTTTAGGAGAATCTGTTGGTAGAGCAGCAGCGAAAGCAATTGGTGCTACTTTAGGTGCAGGATTGGGTACTCTTGTTCCTATTCCTGGCGTTGGAACTATCTTAGGTGGTATTGCTGGAGATCTGTTAGGTGGTGCTGTATATGATGCTCTACGTGGTGGTGCTAGTAATAACGATGAGGCAGGATTAACTCCATTTGCTACAGGTGGTATTGTTACACAACCTACAGCAGGTTTGGTTGGTGAAGCTGGTCAAGAAGGTGTTTTCCCACTTGAGGGTGCTAGAGGCAGGAAAACATTCCTTATGTTTGGTGAAGGTATATTAGAAGCACAGAAACAAAATAAAAAATTATCCGCTGAAATTCAAGCAAGAGGATTAGCAGAATATTTTGATAAAAAACCATGGTGGGAAAATTTACTTGAAGGATTAAAAAATTTCCTTCCTAATTGGAATCCATTCCAAAGAAATCCCAGAACTCCTCCTGGTCCTGGTCCTGGTGGTGGAGATATTGATGTATCTAAACTTGCTGGAGATACCCCAGAAGCAAAAGCATGGTTGGCAGCAATTAACGCTACAGAAGCAGGTGGTAAGGACAGATATAACACACTAGTTGGTGGTGAGGTTGTTCCTGAATTGACACAAATGACAATGCAGGAAGTTTATGATATGGCGTATGGAAGTTCTATTGGACAAGGATTCTTGCCAGAAAGATTTGGCGGTAGAAAAGTTAGATATGCTTCCCCAGATGGTACAGTATATTCTTCTCATGCTGCTGGTGCTTTCCAATTCCATCCAGGTACAATGATGGCGAGAGTGAAGCAAGCGGGAATGGACCCATCAACAACTTTATTTACTCCTGAAAATCAACAAAAACTCGCTTTAGCGCATTTGATGAATCTTGGTGTTGATCCAAATAAAGCAATGAATTCTGCTTCGTTATCAAAAGCTGGATCACTGGCAGGATGGCAAGGATTGTCTGTGGAAAATGGACATATCACAGAAGCTGGTGCTATGAAACTGTATGCGGACATGTTAAAGAAAGCACGAGCTGGTAACTCGACGTTTGGTTCAAATAATGAAAGTCCTCCTCTTGACGAAAAAACCAAAGGACTACTAGAGATGTTTGGTCTGGAACCAGATCGTTCTTCTTTAAAAACCACACCAGTTAAAACATCATCTTTTATAGGACCACAACCTATTAGTGATTTATTAACAACGTCAGCACAAGTTGATTCTCAATCAAGAGCACAATCATATCAACCGTTGATGTTTACACTACCGTCACAGCAATCTACAGATTCAAATAGCGGTCAGCAAGGATTTGCTTTAGGACTAGCAACTGCTGGTTCTTCTGGAATGGGACTTAATCCATATTCTAGTCTTGGTCTCATGACTCTTAAATAATCATGGAAGCATCAAACCCCACTGATTTTACACTAACAAAAGTCATCATTTATCCAAATGGTGATAAAGAACCACGTCCTATTACGGCTCTGGTTAATACTTTTGAATATGTAGAAAATATTACACATCCATTTTTATCAGCAAAAATGGAAGTAGTTGATAGTGCTGGACTTCTTACTACACTTCCAATTCAAGGTGGAGAAAAAATAGTAGTAGAAGTTGATGCGAAAGCATTTAAAAAGAAAATGGAGTATGAATTTGTTATTTGGACGATTCAAAATAGATTTGCTAGACAACAAAAACAATCATATGATATTGGTTTAATTTCTATGGAGGCATTAGTAAATGAAATTACTAGGGTTAATCAACCATTATCTGGAAATCCTGAGAATATCATAGCTAAACTCCTCAATGAGAGATTGAAAACAACTAAGACAATATTTGGTGAACCATCAAAATTTGAAGTTAAGATGGTTGCGAATTATATGAGAACATTTGATATAATTGCGGAAATTGCCACAAAAAGTGTTTCAGCACAAACAAATTATAATTCTACGAATAATCAGAACAATAATAAATCAGAACAACAAGTAAAAGGATCTGCAGGATTTTTCTTTTGGGAATCGAAAAGAGGTTACAATTTTTTTGCTGTTGATTCTTTGTGTGCTGATCAAGATAGCAAATTAAAATCAAAAAATTTAGATTCTCCACCATGGGGACAATATGTGGAGACATTAGGAAATCAAGAAGGAATTGACACTAGATTTCAAATTTTGGAGTCTAATTTTGAATCTGAAATTGATTTACTTAGTTCATTGAGACACGGAAAATACTCATCCATGTTGGTATTTTTTAATCACTCAACGGGACAATATGAAGAGTATGTGTACAAGATTAAGGATAGTTATGACAATATGGCACATTTGGGTGGTCAGGAAGGAATTACTTTGATTCCAACAAATCAAATTGAATTATCTGATTATCCAAGTAGAATCATGTCTGTATTCTTAGATCACGAATCATGGTATAATGAAGCAACACCTGCCTCACCCGATCCAAAAGATGGAGCAACAGATCCTACGAAATTTGCTGACTGGCAAAAATATTATACAGCACAATCTTTAGCAAGATTTCAGTTGCTTAAGAATCAAATGTGTACTATAGTTATTGCTGGCAATCCAGATATTTGCGCTGGTGATAAAATTGATATTAGATTAGTCAACAAAGTTGGAACAGTTGAAGGTAGAAAAGAACCATATGACCCAGAAAGCAGTGGTGTGTATTTAATTTCTGAAGTAGCACATTTTTACGACACTACGAATGGTCCTGGTGGCAAATTTACAACAACTCTCAGACTAATGAGAGATTCATACGGTCTAAAAGATAGACCATCAAACCACGGCACTAAATAACACAAGGAGGTAATTACCTATGGAAAGTATCGAAAAGCATATCGAGAAGGATAAAGAGATTCTTGGGGATCCTACAACTTCTCCTCAGCAACGTCGTCATATTGAAGGCGAACTGCATGAATTGGAAGAATATGTAGAACACCACAAAAAAGAAATCGAAGCTGGTGATCATCATGATCCCACATACCTTGAACTCTATTGTGATCAAAACCCATCAGAACCAGAATGTTTAATTTACGATGATTGATTGATATGGATCAGTTATTATCACAGTTAATACCAACTCAACGCATTGGAAACGATGGTTTCAATTGGTGGGTGGGGCAAGTAGAAGGAACTGCCGCAGACGAAAAAAACAATAAAGGCGGATATCGTTTCAAAGTTCGCATCGTAGGATATCATCCTAAGAGTAAGGATATTCTCGATACGAAAGACTTGCCATGGGCTAACGTGATGATGCCAGTCAACGTACCCTTCATGCCTGGTAATGTTGGTGGAGCACATCCTCAACTTGTTAAGGGGTGTTGGGTAGTTGGTTTTTATCTAGACAATAATAAGCAAAAACCCATTATCATGGGTTCTATTGGTCAAACTCCTGGTGCTACAACTATTTCCCAGAGTGAAAGACCAGGAGATGATGAATCTTTTAAAACATATAATAATTGTACAGCAAGACCAGTAAATCCAGCAACGGATGGAAAACCAGCAGAGGAAAGTGATGGTGGTGAGGGCGAATCTAATAAAACTACTGGTGCTTTAGATGATGGCACATCAAATGCTGATGGTCAGAGAGTTCCACCAGCAGACAGAAAATATAATGGTCAAAAAGATGAAAAGTGGTGTCAAACAGTAGCAGAAAAGTGCGATAATGAAGACATCAAAACAAAGACTACAATTCTTCTTGGTGAGTTTCTAGCAGAAGTACAAAATAATAATGGCAATATTGGCACTTACTTGATTAGTCCTATTAATGGAACTATCAATGATGGTGTTGGTATTGCTAGAAAATACGTCAATAAATTTCAAAAAGTTATTACTGAATTTGTTGCGAGAGTAAAAGGATTTGTAATTGAGAAACTATCCAATGCGGTAAAGGATCTCATTAACGCATTGATTTACCCAGATGATACTGGAAATGTTCTAACTCCTGTTACAGAATGGTTCAATAACATATTGAAAGATCTTGGGTGTCAGATGGCAGACCTTGGAGATCGCTTGGCAAAGTGGTTGACAAATGTGTTAATGAGTTATGTCAATCAAATTTATCGTGCTGCAGCATGTCAAGTAGATGCTTTAGTCAATGGCATTTTATCAAAGATGAATTCTTTGATGGAAGATATCTTGGGTAAAGTCTTGGGTCCAATTCAAGATATTTTGGGTGCTATTGCTGGACCACTTAATATTCTTGGTGGAGCAATTAATTTTGTGTTGAATCTTCTGGGAATTTCTTGCTCTGGTCCTGAGAATGAGTGTGCCAAATATAAAGCAGTTTGTACAGATGGCGAGAAGAAGAAAGATAAAAATGACAAAGATTTCCTTGATGATTTATTAGAGAGTATTGATAATTTATTCCCTGCTACTGGTGCTGATTATACTCAGTATGTTTGTGATGAAGCATATAAAGGAGCACCATTAGAAGTTACTACTGTTGGATTTACTGGTGGTGTTCCAAGAGACGGCACTAGATCAGGAACACCTACAACAAAGAAGCAGAAGATTTCATATACAATATCTGATGTTAAGGTGACTGAAGGAGAGCAAGCACAGTTTGTAGTTACTAGAACTGGATACCTAGAAGTAGCATCTTCTGTTACTTTTAAGACTCTTAAAAGAGGCGAAGCTACCCCGAATGAAGATTATTTGCCAGCAGAGGGAATTCTAGGTTTTGCTCCAACTGAAAAAGAAAAAACTATTATTATCGATACTTTGTATTCTGATGAAAGAGAACAAGAAGAAGATTTTTATATCAGACTGAAGAGAAACTCTCCTTCAAAGGGTAGTGGTGTTAGAAGTAGTTTTATCAAAGCTGTTGGTAAATGTACAATTACTGAGAGAAATGTTAAAGAACCATATGATCCTTATAATCCAAAACCAGTAAATCCATTTCCAGATATTCCTACTGTTTTCCCACCAGATGAAATAGATGTTCCTACTGATCCAGAGTATCCTGATGAAGTTGATGTGCCAGATTCGGTAACAAACATACCAGCATACGCTGTAACTGCTGATAGAACTTCCTGTCCAGAAGGTGAGTTTATCATATACACTATTACTACATCCAATGTTGAAAATGGAACCATCTTATACTATTCATTAACAGGAAATGGCATTACCGCTGATGATATTATTGGCAATAATTTAACAGGACAGTGTGTAATTAACAATAATTCTGCTGAAGTAACAGTGGGAATAGAAGACGATGGAGTCGTAGAAGAAGAAGAAGTTTTACGTTTCACATTAAATGGTACTGGTGCTGCTACAGATGTTCTTATTACAGCACCAGATGGCGAAGATGGTGATGATGATGATGATGGGGAGGGAGAAAGTCCAGAGACTGAATTTGATGATTTTGTACCGCCCACAGTCAATCCAATTAAGGTCATCACTGACCCAGGTGGTGGTATCATAGAGATTCCTATTGAAGATCCTGGTGATCCTTGGGAAGAACCACCATATGTTTGGATTGGTGGTGAAGGTATCGGTGCTACAGCAACTCCTTTACTTGATCAGAATGGGTTTATTACGGAAATTCGTATAAAATCTCCTGGATATGGATATAAACTAAACATTCCTGATAATGCAGGTGTTCGTTGTATCATTGATAGTTTTACTGTATTAAGTCCTGGTGTTGGATATAAAGAGACACCCGAGATGTATGTTGATGGAGAACTTGGTATTGCCGAAGCGATCATCAATGAAGATGGATTTGTTATTGGTGCCAGAACTTTGAATAGAGAACTCACATTCTCTGAGTTCCCTGAAATTGTAATTGTTGGTGGCGGTGGATATGGTGCTAGACTATTACCATCTCTAGCATGTCTAGATACTGAGGCATTGACTGTTGTTGGTGCTACTAAGATTGGAACTGGTCGTTACGTTGATTGCCCATAATGCCACACTCTGTACCTGCTAACGAATACCCTACTGGTATTTTTAAACAAACAACACCAGATGAAGTTCAGCAACTTGATCGTGGTCCTAGATTTAACACTGCTTTCAAGGGTGCTCTGACTCGTTCAGAGATCTATGAGAGAATGTATCCTGATGGTCAAACAGCAACATTGAGAATTGATGGACCAGCTACAAACGGTGGGTTCCTAGCACTCCAGTCTGGTGGATCTGTAATGATCGTCACTGGAGAAAAAAATGTAGAGAAGGGTCCTGGCAGTGGCAAACTATGTATTCATTCTCACGGACAACAGCAAAAACACGAGCAAAGAACTGATATCGAGTATAGTGCTGGTGATGATGAAGAAAACCAAGCGTTGAATATGATTGCTTATGGTGATGTTGTGGAGCAAGCAATTGGTAGTACACGTCACATTAGAGCACAAAAAATTGTTATTTCAGCATCTGAAGAATTATTTTTGATTGGTAAATCACAAGTATTCATTCAAGCAGGATCTAATGGTGGTGGTACTATTACCATGAATGCTGGTAATGTTGAAAAAATTACCAATAATGATAAAGAAGTTATCTTAGGACAGAAGATGACTTTTGGTGTTTCTGAGGAGACTACGGTTCAATTTGATCCTAGAGCATCAATCAACGCTGTTTCTCCTGGTCATGTCAATCATAAGATTTTGGGAGACTATAAAGTTTGGGTAGGTGGTGTAGAGCAGCATATTGTTGCTGGTGGTCCAGCAGTTCCACCACTTGTCAAAGATAGATTAAACAGTTATTCTGTGAAGACACTACTAGGAAATTCTGAGATTCAAAGTGTTGCTGGTAACACGAGTCTCAAGGGACTATTAATTTTACTTAACTAATTAATCAGATATCCGTATCGAAAACTGGCACAAGGGGGGTTGTTTGACCCCCTTTTTAATGCTAAATTACTCTTGTAGCAAATCAGGGGACTGCCTCAATTACCCGCACAACCCACTTGACACACTCTGCTTCAAGTGCTACAATACATTCAACGGGACAAGTCGAGTCCCTATCCATCTGCGGGTAATCACTCCGCAAGTAAACAAAGGTATTAAAATGATCAAATCTGTATTCGCAGCTACTGCTGCTCTGTCCGTTTCTGCTGGCGCTGCTGTTGCAGGTCCCTACGTCAACGTGGAAACCAATGCTGGTTGGACTGGCTCGGAATATAACGGTGCCGCAACTGACCTTCACGTAGGCTACGAGGGCGCTTTCAGTGAAACTGGTTCCTACTACATCCAGGGCGGCGCTACTGTGCTGACTCCCGATGGTGGTGACACTGACACCGTTCCTTCTGGTAAGGCAGGCATTGGTCTGGGACTGACCGAGGCACTGGGTGCTTATGGTGAGGTTTCCTTCGTCGGTTCTGGTGATGAGGATCTGGACCGTGGTTATGGTGCTAAGTTGGGTCTGAAGTATTCCTTCTGATCTGAATAACAGTGAGGGCACCTTCGGGTGCCCTTTTTTTATGCTTCTAAATATTGTGTATGATTCTTCATTATGAACTACAAACCGTACAGTCCAGAGTGGCACAGATATCGTTATCTAAAGGAAGCTATTGATACGTACCTTGACGACTACGTTGAAAACGATATCATTATGGGTGATATCCTTAGTATCGTGTGTGATCGTCAAGAGAAAGCACATGCTGAGTATCATCGACTCGAAGACTTAGAACTTAAACTAGATTTCAGAGACTGACATGCTATCTACTCAATACAGACTAAGACTAGAATTCATCTGTAAGAAGATCGCAAACAAGGAGGAAGTAAAATTAGAAGATATGATCTGGGTGGAGAAACTTGCCAAGAGACATACTACTGCTAGGGACTGGTTAAACAAAGCACGTCGTCAGGCAGCGCAGGACATCCAGGAAGGCAGTATGGATGATTTTATGAATAGGATGGGTCTAGGAGATCCAGACCCCTCCAACTACCGCACAGGGTTCGATGGTGCGGATGATATTAAAGACTGGTTCGGACGAGACAAACCTGATGATTGGAGGCAACGTGACTAATGATTTTTTAGACAACTTGGGTGCTAATCAATATCGGAAGATGCATCAACCCAAAAAAATTAAACTCACACCTCAAACATATATTGATATGAATGAGGAATTTGAGCAAAACGGTGATAGGGTAAGAATTGAAGTTCCTACTCAAGAAGCAATTGACAAATGGCAGAACTGGATCGATCCAGACATGCATAATAGAACTGTAGAACCTAAAGATATGGTTCAGGAAATGTGGGATGCTATTGGAGGACGACCCAATGACTGAAGAATGGAGAGAAGCAACTAACAAAGTAATTGCTCTACAACAAGTTAGTAATATTGAAAAACTTTTAGATGGTAAAGCATCTCATTACGTTTGTGTTGATAAATTTACAACTCACGAAAAAATTGTAATCGAATACAATCACAAGAAAAAATGAAGACAGCAACTATTTACAGCAACGGAAGTCAAGAGTGTGAAAGGATGGCATCCTTACTTAAATCACTTGGTGGTGAATTTTTAGAATACAAACTAGGGCAACACTTTACTCAGAGAGCATTTGAGGATGAGTTTGGACTAGAAGCAACATATCCTCAGGTATCAATTGGTTATCAACATATTGGTAGCATGAAAGAAACACTATATTACATGAGTAATATGGGAATGTTAGCAAAAGCTTGACATAACCTTAAAAACTCAGTATAATCAACTATGTTAGGGATAAAGACATTATGGCTTTAAAGCAGTATAAGAAAATCGATAGACACGGACACGAAGAAATTTGGGAATGGGATGAGACACCTGAACTTAGAGCATTTATTAAGCAACAATCAATCTTGAAACTATCTCAACCTCCAACTAGACCGAATTAATGAAAGTTTTTGACGACTTTCTTCCTGAAGAACAGTATAATGTAATTGCTAGTACCATGTTGAGTGCGGACTTTCCATGGTACTACGCCAATTCTGTTGTATCAAAAAATCTTCTTTGTACAGAACAAGAGAATTATCAATTTGGACATAGTTTTTATTTTAACTATGGATTCAAGAGTGAGTATGCTCAAATGTTGATACCTATCTTGGAGAGATTAAATCCTAGTGCTATTGTTAGAATTAAGGGAACACTTCTCCCCAGATCAGAAAAAAATATTGAGCATGGTTACCACCTCGATAACCAATCGAGTACGTTAGCTGCGATATACTACATTAATACTAATGATGGGTATACAAATTTCAAAGAAGGTGGTAAAATTAACAGTGTAGCAAACAGATTAGTTTTGTTCAACACTGACGAATATCATACAGGGGCAACTTGTACTGATGAAAAAGTTAGAGTTTTAATTAATTTCAATTACTACTCATAGCTTCCTTAGCAATCTGGTGAATGCAGCAAACTCATAATTTGCCTAAGGAG
>CESM01234472.1_pt1 | contig 10545 bp, 1 predicted proteins | sample 361421 | NCBI WGS metagenome assembly CESM01 (sample SAMEA2622219, study PRJEB7988) | marine metagenome | isolation source: saline water (ENVO:00002010), including | reverse complement strand
AAAAAAAAATATAAACTTTTCTTGCCACGTTATTAAAAAGTTTGTAAATTTACACCTCAATTTTACGACTCAAAGCCGCAAAATTTATATTAATTTAAAGTAATTATCAGATAAGATGATACACGTTTCGTGTCCTTTATTTTTTAATTTATGGTGTAGTAATATGCCGCAAATTTCTATTGGTAAGTCGACTATTCTCGAAAATGAGGATGGTTTTTTACATATAACTAATTATTTATTTAACTTTTTTTTAAACTAATTTTATTAACTAAAACATGTATTATGAAAACAACAGTTAACAAGAAAAATCCTGGGAAAGTCTTAGGTTACTTAATGGCATGCGCCATGGTATTATTTAGTTTCTCTGTATTTGCACAGGCTCCAGCAAATGATAATTGTGCTAACGCGACATCTATTTTATGTCCTGGCAGTTCATCTGGCAGTACTTCAAGTGCAACGACACAAGCATATGCACCACTAGGTGGGTCAAGCAATATTAGCCCTGGCTCATCTCCTGATGTATGGTACAGTGTTGATGGTGTTGGTGGTGTAATGACGGCATCATTATGTGGCTCATCTTATGATACAAAAATCTGGATAACAGATGCTTGTGGTGGTACAGTTCTTGCCTCTAATGATGATGCTTGTAGTGTGCAATCGGAAGTTACATGGACGTCTGTAGCAGGAACTAATTATAAGGTATGTGTTGGTGGTTATGGTAGTACTAGTTCAGGTTCTTATCAACTGTCTATAACACCTCCTCCTACAACATGTGTTACAACAGTACCAGTTACACTTCCTTATTCAGGAACAGCTTTAACGAACTGTAGTAATGGTAACAACGTTACTAGCTCTAATGCTTCTTCGGGAAGTTTGGGATCTTACTATTTAAATGGTGAAGATGCTACATACGAGTTCACTGCCACTTCATCAACTGCTATTGATGTTAATTTAGTTGGTAATGGTACATCTTACACAGCTGTTTTAGTATATGATGCATGTCCAATTCTAGGTGGTGTTGTTGTTGCTTCTTCAGGAAGCTCTGCTTCCAATGAAAGTTGCTCATTTACCCCTGTTTCAGGAACTACTTATTATGTAGTAGTTGACACATGGGCATCTCCAACTTGTATTCCAAATTTTGATCTATCTATTGCGGAACAAGTAACAGGTTGTATGGACGCAACAGCAACTAATTATAATAGCGCAGCAACTGTAGCTTGTACAGGATGTTGTGTTTATCCAGTTTCTTATGCTCAAGTAGGATATGGAACAACTCAATATGGATCATGGACTCTAGGAAAACTTTTGAGTGCATACTATTGGAATGGAAAAACAGAAATAACTTATTTAGCATGTGAATTAGCAGCTGCAGGATTACTTCCTGGAGACTCTATTTCATCTGCAGGATTCAGTCTTCCTTCTGGTGCTGCTGTTTCATCTTTTGATGCAAGCGCAAGTATTACTGAGGCTGGTGTTACTACAAATGTATGGACTAATGCTAATTATTCTCCTGGATTTGGATGGAATGATTTAGCATTCTCTACTTCTCATGTATGGGGTGGAGGTGATGTTGTTTTAACAGTATGTCAGACAAGACTTTCTGGTTCTGCTTCAAATCTTTTTGCTTACACATCAACAGGAGCAGTTAATTCAGTAAGTTATATAAATGATAATAATAATTCAGTAAATGGATGTAGTCAAACAACTACTACTCCTTCTAATGAGCGTCCAAATACAAGATTTGGTTATGTATCTGGAGCAGGAAGTTCTGTAGCTGGATGTACAGATCCACTTGCACCAAACTACAATGCGTCTGCAACTATTGACGACTGTTCTTGTCTTGCTCCTTGTGCAGGTGCAAGTACTGAAAGTTTTGAAAGTAACCTTTCTCATCCAAATTATACTAATTGGACAGTTAATACAGGTACATTTACAAACAACTATGGTTTTAGAAACTGGACAGGTTCTACGGGATCTACAGGAACTGGACCAACAGCTGCATATGATTCTACACGTTACTTATATTGCGAAACTTCAGGACAATATAATAAGACAGCAACAGTAACGTCTTCTTGTATTAACCCAGCATTATTTACTGCTCCTGCAGTTATATTTGGTTATCACATGTGGGGAGCAACAATGGGAACTTTAGATGTTAAAGTATCCGCTGATAGTGGTGCGACATGGACTACTGCATGGTCTAGATCTGGAGATCAAGGAAATCAATGGCAAGATGGTGTTGCCTTATTACCTACTTCAGGTGTGGTTATGGTACAGTTTGAATATACTAGTGGAACTTCATTCACTGGAGATTGTGCTTTAGATCATATGCGTATTGCAGAATCACCAGTTTTAGGATGTATGGACCAATGGGCAGTAAACTATAATCCATTAGCTACTGTTGATGATGGATCTTGTTTATACCCTGGTTGTTTAGATCCAATGGCACTTAACTATTGTATTACATGTAATGATACAAATAATGTACTTTGTGTTTATCCAACATGTGACACATTAGATTACGTTCAGAACTTTGAAGGTTTTGGGGCTCTTAGTAATATGGTAATAGGATATCCAACAGTTGCTGGTGCAGGTGTTGGTTTAGTAACAGGTGCTAATGCACTTGCTGATACAGTAAGTTTAGAAATGAAAGGAGCAGATCCATATAACTCTTCATGGACAACTTCATATTCTGAGGCTACTATTTTCTCTTCGAATTCTGATTTTGTATCTTCTGTAACAAAATGCATGGACTTTAGTAGTGGTGCTACTACAATAAATATGACAGCACTTGTCGATGCAAATTCATACTATACTAGTGCTTATGCATGGTATAGGGTTTCGGTTAACGACAGTGTTATTCAAGATGATCAAGGTAAAACATCTTATACTAATTCAGCTAATGCTACATTAGCTTCTTGGGTTGGAACACTTGCACAACCAACGACTTTAACATACGATCTTTCTCCTTGGTCAGGACAATCAGCTGTAAATATTAAATTTGAGGCAGCTTGTAGAGTAAATGTTTCTACACAAGCAGCTTATACTGATTGGGTTAAGATTGATAATATAAATATATTTGAGGTTCTTCCTTGTTCATATTACACTACTTCTATTAGTGTTATTAATGACGCTTCATGTAATGGAGGTTCTGATGGTTCTGCAGTAGCATCTGCTACTAACGGACAATCATCAGTATCTTTATCTTATTTATGGAGTAATGGTCAGACTACAGATACAGCAACAGGACTTACTGCAGGTACTCATACTTGCGTTATAACTGATGCTGTTAATGGTTGTGTAGAGACTGCTTCTGTAACAATTGCAGAACCTAGCGCTATGTCTTTATCTGCTCAGGTATTTGATGAGACATCTCCTGGTGCTCTTGATGGAAGTATTGATTTTACAATATCAGGTGGTACACCATGCGTAGTTAGCGATTCAATTCTTGCTGGTTCACATACTTCTAATTATACTTCAACGTTTACTAGAGGGTATTGGTTCTTAGCGCAATCTTCATTCGACATTTCACATGTTCGTGCTTCTACAGGTAATACTGGTGGAGCAGCTGCTACTAGCCAGTCAGTTGAGATTGTTAGCTTTGGTACAACTTCACCAGTTGGTTATCCAGGACCTGGATCTCCTCATACTGTTTTATTCTCATCTATTGATGCAGGATCAACGGGATGGCTTGCAACAGGTGGTGTTAGTATAACACAAGGTGATTATATATGTATAATTGGCGCAAGACATATGACAGGTGTTTCAACAATGTATAACTCATATACTGCAGCTCCAACAGTTACTATAGATGGTAATCCAACTGTATTAAACAGAATGGTACTTCAAGGTTCTTTACAAGCAGGTTCACCTGCTCAAGGAGCATATATGTCTGAAGCTCCAGGAACTGGATCTATTGGACGTGTTGATTTCATGGTTGGTGTTGTCGGAGCTCAAGCATACACATTTGCTTGGTCTACGGGTGATACTACTGAAGATATTTCTAATGTTGGACAAGGATTTTATTCTGTTACAGCAACAGATTGTAATGGTTGTACTGCAACTGGTGTTTACCAAGTTGCGGTTTCAGCTACATATGGATGTATGAATACTGCTGCTTGGAATTATAATCCAGCTGCAAATGTGAATCAAGTATCTTCAACAGATTCTTCTGATCCATGTATAGCAGTTGCTTATGCATGTTTAGATTCTGCTGCAGTTAATTATGTAGCATTTGATTCAACAACTGCTAATACTAATGATAGTACACTATGTTGCTTTATATCTGGTTGTACTAATACATTAGCGACAAATTATAATGCTGCTGCTTGTTATGATGATGGATCATGTTCTTATTGTGATACTTCATTTGTAGCAACAGCTCCAATTTCTGAAAACTTTGAGTCAGCTACATGGGCTGGTGTTCTTTTAAATCAATCAACTAATGATAGTTTTGACTGGACAAGAGACGCTTATGGTACTGGTTCTTCAGCAACTGGCCCACAATTTAATGGGCTGAATTTCTGGAATGCTACAACACCAGGTGCTGCTACTTCATCATATGATAGTACTTACTATATGTATATAGAAACAAGTACAGCAGCTAGTTTAAATGGTACTAATGCTGATTTAATGACAGCTTGTGTAGATGTTTCTGCTTTAGCTAATCCTGCTTTAGTATTTGGTTACCATATGTATGGTGCTACTATTAATAGATTAGAAGTTTGGGTAAATGGAGATTCTGCATGGTCTGTTAGTGGAGCTCAAGGTACTCAATGGAATAACGGTATTGTAGATCTTAGTTCATATGGTTCTAATGTAACTGTAGCTTTCAGAGCTTACAAAGGAACATCATTCTCTGGTGATATCGCTATTGACGGTGTATCTTTCAGAGAAGCTCCAGTTGCAGGATGTATGGATTCTTTAGCATGTAACTATAATTCAGCTGCAACTCTTGATGATGGCTCTTGTTTTACTTTATCAGTTGATGGAGCAGGTAGTCAAGTTTCATGTTCAGGTGTATCTGATGGAACTGTATCTGTAACTTCAACTAATGATACTACGTCAACTTTCATCTGGACATATGGAATGGCATATTACGGTGCTGGTTCTACAGTATCTGGATTATCTGCAGGAACATATGTAGTTACTGCTACTAACTCTCTTGGATGTGTAGCTAGAGATACAGTTACTGTAATTGATCCAGGCACAATTACTGCTACATTTACGGTAATTAACGCTTTAGATTCAGTTTCTGCTTCAGGTATTGTTAATATGACTGTAAGTGGTGGAACTCCTTGTCAAACTAGTGACTCTATATTTGTAGGAACGCATCAAAGTTCTTATACTTCAACATTTACTAGAGGATATTGGTTCCAAGCACAATCTTCATTTGTGGTTAGTCATCTTCAGTCAGCTACTGATGGAAATCCAGCTGCTGTTACTGCTACTGAGCAATCAATTGCAATTGTAGACTATGGAACAACATCTCCTGTTGTGCCTTTTGCACTTCCTTCACAAGCAGCTCATGGTAACTCGTTTGCAGTTTATGGTGCTCCATTAGGATGGGTTGCAACAGGTGGATTCCAAGTTATTGCTGGAAACTACTATGGTGTTATTGGTGGTGCTCATGCAAGTGGAAGTGCTACAATATTTAATTCATATGCTATGCCAGTAACGGTAACTCTTGATGGAAACCCTACTTTATTAAATAGATTAGGTATTCAAGGTTCAATTACTGCGTATACAGGTAATACTTTACCTTCTAATACAACATGGGGTACTACTTCAGGTCAAATATCTCGTATTCACATGAAGACAGGTGTTGCAGGAGCTCAAGCATATACTTTCGCTTGGTCAACTGGTGATACTACTGAAGATCTTTCAGCTGTTGTTCATGGTACACATACTGTGACAATGACAGATTGTAATGGTTGTGTAGGTACTGCAAGCGTACTTGTTGGTGTAGCTGCTATCCCTGGATGTATGGATCCAACAATGTGGAACTATAATCCAGCTGCAACTATTGCTGATACATGTATTCCTTTTGCATATGGATGTACGGATACATTAGCGGTTAATTATGACGCGCTTGCTAATACAAATCAAGTTTCAGCTACTGATAGTACAGATCCTTGTTTCTTCTGTGCGGGAACGAATATTGTATTTGACTTACAATTACAAGTTCCAGCAGTTTATCTATCTGGATTTAATCACTTATCTGAAGTAAGCTGGATGCTTACAAATGATGCTACTGGTGATACTGCAGGTATTGGAGGTATTATTAATGGTACTCCTTATCCACTAGATGGTGGAACAGCTTCTGCTCCTGGTGGAAGAACGTACCCAGGTAGTATATTAGGACAAACAATTTCTGAATTAATATGTGCTCCTTATGGTTGTTACACTCTTCATATGTATGATTCATGGGGAGATGGCTGGGGAGGTGTAAATATCTCTCTAGTAGACTACTCTAGTGGATTTGCATATATTACAAATGGATTAGTTCATGTTGGAGGTGCTCCATATACAACAACATTTGGTCAGGATTCTGTATGTGTTGACGCTTGTTCTCAATTCGCTATTCTGTCAAGTTCAGTAACTAATGTAACTACATGTGCTGGTGATATGAATGGAGCGATTGATATAACAATCAATGATCCAAGTGCTACAGGTACTTATGCTTGGAGTAACGGAGCAACTACTGAAGACCTATCTAATTTAGGTGCAGGTACTTATTCAGTTGTAATTACTGATGGTAACAGTTGTACTGATTCTGCTTCATATACAATAACTGAACCATCTTCTATGACTGCATCGTCAGTGGTAGTGAATGCTTCAACTGCAAATAATGATGGTAGTATTGATCTTTCTGTGTCTGGTGGTACACCATGTATCACTAACGCATCGTTAGAAACACATAACCCTGCTCATTCATCGAATGGTCAGAGTGGAATACACTTTAATATTATTAATAATAATACTAGTGCTATTACAATTACTGGTTTCTCACAAGGATCTTATTCTTATTCAGGACCAAATACTATGAGTGCATGGTATATTCCTGGTGGAATGGGACTAGCTAATTCTAGTGCAGGATGGGTACAGTGTGCTTCTGGTGAAGCTATTACTATTCCTACTGGTGGTGCATTTGCTACTCCTGTATATTCTAATCAATGGAATATTACTGCGGTATCTATACCAGCTGGACAGACTTATGGTTTCTTCATTGGAGGAACTTCTACGTTCTCTTATGCTACTGCAACTGCTTCTGGACCTGTTGGTTCTGTAGTTGCTAGTGACCCTAACATATCAGTTACATCTGGTTATGGAGGTGGTCCTGTAGGTTCTGGTGTATTTAGCCCTAGAGCTCCAGTAATTGAGGTATTCTATGGAGATCCTAATGCAACAGCTTATACATTCGCATGGTCTAGTGGTGACACTACTGAGGATGTTAGTGGTCTTGCTGCGGGACAATATTGTGTAACAATTACAGATTGTAATGGTTGTTCAATAGTATACTGTGATTCTGTATCTCAGGTAGCAACACCGGGTTGTACAGATCCAGCTGCTATAAACTATAATGCAACAGCAAATGTTGATGATGGTTCTTGTCTATACCCTGGTTGTATGGATATGAACGCTCTTAACTATGATAGTACAGCAAATGTTAGTTGTGATTCAATAAGTATGAATGATACTACATGTTGTGTTTATCCATGTCCAATGGTAATGGCACCTGTTACTGAATCATTTAGTACTGGTTCAGCTCCAGCAAGTGTATGGCCTTCATGTGGTCTTGGATGGTCAACATCTGTAACGACTGGTTCTGGTTGGGTATTCTCAGGAAATCCTGGTTATAATGCAAGTTCTTCTTCATTAGCTCAAGGAAGAGCTGCAGGTACTTTTGCTTGGATTGATTTCTCATCAACTGACGTTGGTTGTATACTTGACGCAGATGATGTAGATGTATCTAACTTATCTAGCCCTTCTGTTATATTTGATTACTTTAGTGATTGGGGTACTTATGTTGCTTCTGGTAATGGAGCGAATAACATAATGTATGTTGAGGCATATGATGGTACTACTTGGAATCAAGTAGGAATGTTACAGCATAATCTACCTGGATGGAAAACTTATGCTATGTCATTAGTAAATCATTCAGTTGGTAATGTCGTTTCTATAAGATTTAGAGGTGAAAGTGGAGGTGCTGGTAATGACTTCTACAATGATCTTTTACTTGATAATGTTACAATTGGAAATGCAACACCTGGTTGTATGGATTCTTTAGCATGTAACTATGACCCATCTGCATCTCATGATGATGGTAGTTGTTATATATTAAGTGTTTCTACAACTGTAACTAACGCTACTTGTAATGGAGCTAATGATGGTTGGATAGCTGCAAGTAGTAATGGAACAGGTGTAGTATATACTTGGACACAAGGAATGGCGTGGTACGGAGCTACGGATACATTAACTAATAGAGGTCCTGGTACTTATGTTGTATTAGCGACTGATCCGGGTGGATGTACTTCAAGAGATACTGCAATTGTTACTGAGCCATCTGCTATTGTGCTTTCTGGTGCTGTAACTAATGTATCTGCAGTAGGTCTAAATGATGGATCTATTGATCTTTCAGTTAGTGGAGGTGCTCCTTGTCAGCCAGCTGCTTATTGTGAGAATATTGGACCTTCTTCTACATTTGATTCAGAGATGCAATCTCTTGTGTTAAATGGTGATGCGTCAGGTTCTTCAATCAACTATACAGGTTGTCCTGGAGTTGCTGGGTTTAATAATCAACTTGCTTTAGTTGCTAATGTAACTAGTGGCAGTACTTATACAGTTGATGTAGACTTTGGTTCTTGCGGTGGAACTTATGGTGGTCACGGTCAGATTTGGATTGATTACAATATGGATGGTGTATTTGATGCTTTAGAAGAAGTAGGTAATACAACTGCTAATTCAGGAGTTGTTTCAATGACATTTACAGTACCTGCAGGAAACGTTTCTGGTATCACTAGAATGCGTGCTATGCAATGGGAAGGTGGTAGTTATCCACTTAATCCTTGTGGAACTTATTCATGGGGTTCAGTTGCTGATTTCAGTATCCAAATAGATAATGGAACAACAGTTTCTCCAGCAGCAGCAGGTGGTTATACATTTGCATGGTCTACTGGAGATACTACTGAAGATGTATCTGGTTTAGCTTCTGGTTCATATACTGTGACAGCTACTGATTGTGATGGTTGTAGCTCTTCGGCTACTTATACACTTGGAACTCCAGGTTGTATGGATAGTACAGCGCTTAATTACAATCCATTAGCAACTATTATGGATACATGTATATACTGTACGTATGGTTGTATGGATACTACACAGTTTAACTATAATCCATTAGCTACATGTGATGATGGTTCTTGTATTCCAATTATATATGGTTGTACAGATAGTACTGCAATAAACTACTATCCACCAGCTAATACAAATAATGGAACATGTATACCTTATATCTATGGATGTACAAATCCTATAGCAATAAATTATGATCCTAATGCTAATACTGATGATGGTTCTTGTATAATGCCAGTTTACGGTTGTACAGACAGTTCACCTACAGCATTAAATTATAATCCATTAGCTAATGTGAATCAAGTTTCTGCTACTGACTCTTCTAATCCATGTACATATTGTTTACCAACAATACTTACATATGGAACTAGAGGATTTGGATCAGAGCAAGCATGGACATTATCAGATGGTTCAGGTAATGTATTGTTATCTGTATCTGGACAAGGTAGTTTCTCTAGCCGAACAGACTCACTTTGTTTACCTGATGGTTGTTATATAATTCATATGACAGATGGTTATGGTGATGGTTGGTCTTCAGGTTCTAGTGTAGATGTTTCTATAGCTGGAGTATCTGTAGTATCTGCAAATATTGCTTATTCACCTACAACTCCATTAACTAACTTTACTGATTCTGTTACATTCTCAGTAGGTAGTGGAGCGTGTGTATACGGTTGTACAGACCCAACTGCTTCAAACTATAACCCAGCTGCAACTCTAGATGATGGTTCTTGTAACCTTCCTCTAACAGGTTGTATGGATCCTTTAGCAACTAACTATGATCCAAATGCGGTTGTAGCTTGTAATGGATGTTGTACTTATGCAACACCATGTGGTAGTCCACAACCTTCAGGTTTAAGTATTACAGATCTAACTCATGATAGAGCTAAGATTAATTGGGCTGACGCAAACACATCAACATGTATGGTTGATATGTACAGAGTACAGTATAGAGTACAAGGAGCAGGTGGTGCTTGGAGTACGAAGACTGCATTAGGTTCTGGTTTATGTCAGTTTGGATTAACTACAACAAGTAAGAGGTTGTTTAATTTAACTCCATCAACTACTTATGAGTATAGAGTAAAAGCATTCTATTGTGGTGCTTCTGCATCTATTTGGTCATCAGTATCTACATTCACTACACTTGATGTATGTGCTTCTGTAGTTAACTTTGCTGTTAGTTCACCAACTAACACA
>CESM01009999.1_pt1 | contig 10571 bp, 9 predicted proteins | sample 361421 | NCBI WGS metagenome assembly CESM01 (sample SAMEA2622219, study PRJEB7988) | marine metagenome | isolation source: saline water (ENVO:00002010), including | reverse complement strand
ACTTTTTTCTTTAGTTGAATTTAAAATAAATATTGATGCCAATAGAAAGGACATGCTTATCGCTAGAAGATAATGAAAGGACAACGAGTTAGAAAAGAATAAATACACACACATTAATTCGGAAAAAATTAAAAATATAACAGCTATAATCCGTGCTTTTATTTCTCCAAAAAAAATAGGTATAGTTTTTAATCTATAATTGTCAAATTGCAAATCTCTAATGTCAAATGGGATAGTAATAGAAAAAACAAAAAATAATCTTGTTAAAAAATGAAGTAACATTGTGTTGTCAAAAACTATATTATTTTCAAATACTAAAATTAAAAATGTAGATGTCGTCCAAATAATAGATATAATAAATATTTTTAAAAATGGCACTTGTCTTAATCCAAAAGGATATAATAATGAAATGATTGCACAAAGAATAATTGTAAGTTGTGTTGTGTAATTAAAAGAAAAAAAATAGTAAAAAGAAACACAGGAGCTGAAAAAAATTAAATACATAATTGTCTTTTTATAATTTTCAAGCCAAGATTTTCTTGTATGCTGAATTCCTTTTTTAATCCTAACTATTCTCTGAAAATTATAGGTGAAAATTGTAGCAAAAAACACAAAAACAGCAAGGTTGTAATTTTTACTTTCTAATAGTATCTCGGAACTTAAAAACAATGATAAAATACAGCATGCGACAAACAAATTGCTAAAAATGAGAAAACGAAAAATATTCTTTATAATTTGAAACATGTTAAGTTTCTAAAACACAATATTTACAATTCTATTAGGAATTATAATAATCTTTTTTGGAGATTTGCCATCTAAATAATGAGTGGTTTTTTCATGATGCATAACCGCATCTTCAACTTCTGACTTTGAATTCTCTGCAGGTAAAGTAATTCTAAACCTCATTTTACCATTAAATGATACTGGGTATTCTATCTCTTTTTCTTTCAAAAACTCTTTTTTATATTCTGGGAAATTTGCTAGAGAAATAGAAGATTGATTGCCTAATTTACTCCATATTTCTTCAGCTATATGAGGAGCATAAGGAGAAATTAAAACGGTGAAATCCGAAATAATTTGCCTACTATTACATTTCTGATCCGACAATTCATTAATACAAATCATCAGAGTACTTACCACTGTATTAAATGAATATCTAGCAATATCTTCATCTACTTTTTTAATTGTTTTATGTAGTGTTTTTAAATTTTCTTTAGAAGGAATTGAATCTATAACTGTAAATTTGTTTTTAGAATCATGCACAAGTCTCCAAAATTTTTTTAAAAAATTGTGAACCCCATTTATTCCCTTAGTATCCCAAGGTTTAAATTGCTCTAATGGACCTAAAAACATTTCATAAAGCCTTAATGTGTCTGAACCAAATTTTTCAATTAATTGATCAGGGGTTTGAACATTATATTTAGACTTAGACATTTTTTCTATTTCATAACCACAAATATATTGTCCTGTACCATTAAGTATAAACTCTGCATCTTTATAATCATCTCTCCATTTCTTAAACTCTTCAATGTCTAAAACATCATGATCTACAATATTTATATCTACAGGAATACTACTAGTTTCATAATCTTTATATTTTTCACTCGTAACAAAAGTGTTTGTGTCTTTTATTCTGTATACAAAATTTGATCTTCCTAAAATCATTCCTTGATTAATCAATTTTTTAAATGGTTCATCAAATGAAATAAATCCTTTGTCATACAAAAATTTAGTCCAAAACCTAGAATACAATAAATGTCCAACAGCATGTTCTGCTCCACCAATATATAAATCAACCTGTCCCCAATAATCTGATTTTTCTTTTGAACAAAATTCATTATTATTATTAGCGTCCATATATCTTAAAAAGTACCATGAACTACCAGCCCATCCTGGCATTACATTATACTCCATCCTATCCCCTTTAAATATGTTCCATGCTTTTTTGTTTGCTCTAGCAAGAGGGGGTTCCCCGTCAGACGTTGGCAAATACTTGTCAACTTCTGGCAATTCTACATGCTCTAAATCATCTAAAATATATGGAGTTTCTTCTTTATAATAAACTGGAAATGGCTCCCCCCAATATCTCTGACGGCTAAAAATAGCATCTCGCAACCTATAATTTATTTTTCTTTCTCCAATATTTAATTCTTCGATTTTTTGTATCGCTAAATCAATTGCATCAGACACATATAATCCGTTTAAAAAACCCGAATTAACTATTTCTATGTCTTTATCTTCACAGGCACTCTTACTCACATCTATATCTTTAAATATATTTATAATATTAATATTAAAATGATTCGCAAAATCCCAATCTCTTTGATCTCCACAAGGGACAGCCATTACTGCTCCTGTTCCATAACCTGCTAACACATAATCAGAAATCCAAATTTCAATTTTTTGATGATTGAAAGGATGTATTGCGTATTTACCGGTAAATACGCCCGTTATCTTTTTCTCTGTTTGTCTTTCTCTTTCTGATTTTAGTTTTGTCTGATTGATATATTTTTCTACTTGAGCTTTTTGGTTGTTTAAAACTATCGAATTAACCAGCTCGTGTTCTGGGGCAAGAACTATAAAACTTACTCCAAATAAAGTGTCAGGACGAGTAGTAAAAACTTCTATCTTCTCATTTGAATTATCTAGATTAAAACGAACAGATGCCCCTCTTGATTTTCCTATCCAATTCTTTTGGATTTCTTTTATAGAATCAGACCATTCAATATCATTTAACCCTTCTAATAATCTTTCAGAATATGCTGTTATTCTTAGCGACCATTGTTTCATTAATTTTTGTTCAACAGCAAATCCCCCTCTTTCAGAAAACCCATCTTTAACTTCATCATTTGCTAAAACGGTCCCTAATCCCTCACACCAATTAACCCATGAATTAGATAAATATGCTAATCTATAATTCTGTAGTATGGCTTCTTTTTCTTTTTTAGAAAAACCTTTCCATTTATCAGCAGAAAAGATTGGAGTAGAATCATCGCATGCAGACTTCACATCAAGATTTCCGTTTCTTTCAAACTCTTCAATTAACTCTGTTATTGGAAGTGCTTTATCATCTATATTACAGTAATATGAATTAAATAATTGTTTGAAAATCCATTGTGTCCATTTATAATAATTAGGATCTGATGTTTTTAACTCCCTCTCCCAGTCATAAGAAAATCCTAATTGATTTAATTGGTCTTTATACCTTTTTATATTATTCTTCGTTGCTTTTTCTGGATGAATTCCTGTTTCAATAGCATACTGTTCTGTAGGTAATCCAAAAGAATCATATCCCATTGGATGGAGAACATTGTATCCTTTTAGTCTTTTATATCTAGCAAAAACATCTGAAGCTATATATCCTAGCGGATGTCCCACATGTAATCCCGCTCCTGAAGGATAAGGAAACATATCTAAAACATAAAATTTTGGAGCACTTGGGTCTTCAACAACATGATATGTTTTGTTCTCCTCCCAAAACGCCTGCCATTTTTGTTCAATTTTTCTAAAATCGTAATACATTATTACAAATTAAATATTTATGCAAAGTTATATTAATAAGATTAATACTAAAATGGATTTTTATATTTTAGCAGTATAAATAATATGAAACAAAAAAATAAAAAAATATTTAACACAAATATTATTTCTTCTAATTTGTCAATAATTATAAGTTTATCTTTGGTTTTATTTATAATAGGCTCATTAGCATTAATTTTAATAAATGCTCAAAAGGTGTCTAATTATGTGAAAGAAAATATTGGCTTTACGATTATGATTAATAAAGAAATTAATGAAGTAGAAATAATGCGATTTCAAAAAGAATTGGATGCAAAAGAATTTTCAAAGCACACAAAGTTTATTTCAAAAGAAGAAGCAACTAAAAATTTAAGCAAAGAGCTTGGTGAGGATTTCGTAACATTTCTTGGTTATAGCCCTTTACTAGCTTCAATTGATGTAAAATTAAATGCTAGTTATGCAAACTCAGATAGCCTAATTATAATTAAAGAAGAATTAGTAAAAAACAACAATGTGTTTGAAATTTATTATCAAAAAGATTTAGTAGATAAAATCAATAATAATGTTAAAAAATTAGCTACTTTTCTGATTACATTTTTTCTGCTATTATTTATTATCTCCTTTGTTCTAATTAATAATACGATTCGTCTTTCTGTATATTCAAAACGTTTCATGATTAGAACTATGAGATTAGTTGGGGCAACAAATTCTTTTATTCAGAAACCATTTATTATAAAAGGTTTATATCAAGGTTTGTATAGTGCTATCTTTGCTGTATTTATGTTGATTGGATCTATGCAGCTTATTCAGAAAGAAACCGCTAATATTCTTAATATTAATGATTTAAAAATCATTGGTTTAGTATTTTTGCTAATATTTTTCTTTGGCTTAGTAATAGGATTGATTTCTACATTATTTGCGGTGAAAAAATATATTAAATTAACTGAAAACGAATTATATAAATAAACTAAAACTATGGACTTTGTATTTAAAAAACACAATTTTATATTATTATTTGTCGGACTATCATTTATCATAAGTGGATTGATCCTAATGATAGGGGGAGGGTCGGAAGACCCACAAATATTCTCAAACGAAATTTTTAATTTTCAACGATTAACATTAGCTCCTATATTAATAGCAACAGGTTTTATTATTGAGATTTTTGCTATAATGTATACAGCCAATAGTGAAGAGCCTAAGAAATAAATATATTTTTATATGGATATATTAAGCGCAATAATACTTGGAATTATTCAGGGGTTAACCGAATTTCTTCCTGTTAGTAGCAGTGGACATATAGAAATTACTAAAAAATTGTTAGGGGGTAGTTTTATTGGAAAAAACAGCTTGTTAATGACCATTGTTTTGCATTTTGGGACAGCTCTTTCTACCATAGTGATTTTTAAAAAAGACATAAAAAAGATACTCCTTGGTCTTGTCGAGTTTAAAAATAATGAACAATTTAAATTTTCAATGAAAATAATTATTTCTATGTTTCCTGCTGGATTAATAGGTTTTTTATTTAGTAGAGAAATAGAAACTTTATTCTCTGGCAACATGAAATTAGTAGGAAGTATGTTATTTGTCACAGGTATTCTATTGCTCCTAGCAGATCGAGCAAAAAATTCAAATAAAAATGTTACTAAAAAATCTGCATTCATTATAGGAGTTGCTCAAGCCATCGCAATCTTACCAGGCATATCAAGATCTGGGGCTACAATTTCAACATCTGTAATTTTAGGTGTTGATAAAGAAAAGTCGGCTAGATTTTCTTTTCTAATGGTTGTTCCTTTAATTATTGGAAAAATATTAAGCGATCTGATAAATATTGAAAGTCAAAACTACGAAATTTCAGTTTTTGTTTTATTTGTTGGTTTTATAACTGCATTTATTACAGGGATTTTTGCGTGTAAATGGATGATTAATCTTGTGAAAAATAGCAACTTAAAATATTTTTCTTTTTATTGTTTTATAATGAGTAGTGTAGTGCTATTATGTCTATAATAAAGATTAAATCTATATATTCACTAGAAGAAATTCAAAAAGGTCAAGTCTTTCTTTTTGATAAGCCAAAAGGGTGGACTTCTTTTGATTTAGTTAAAAAATTTAAAAATATTCTTAAAAAAACTTATGATATAAAAAAAATTAAAGTAGGGCATGCCGGAACACTAGACCCTCTAGCAACTGGATTGTTAATAATCTGTGTTGGAAAAGCAACTAAAAAAATAAGTGATATTCAAAAACAAAAAAAGATATACTCAGGAGAAATAACGATAGGAAGCAGCACTCCTTCCTATGATCTAGAAACTAATGTTAATTTTTCTTTTCCTTTCTCTCATATTAAAAAAGAAGATATAAAAAAAGTGGCAAAAAGATTTCTTGGAGAGATTGATCAAGTTCCCCCTATATTTTCTGCAATCAAACAAAATGGAGAAAGACTTTACAAAAAAGCTAGAAGAGGAGAGATGGTAGAAATAAAAACTAGAAAAGTTTTTATAGATAGCTTTGTTTTGAAAGAGATTAACCTACCAAAAATAAGCTTTGAAATAAAATGTAGTAAGGGGACCTATATTCGTTCAATTGCAAATGATTTTGGTGTAAAATTAAATAATGCTGGACATCTTTCTCGTCTTTGTAGATTGCAGATAGGTAATTATAAACTTGATGATGCTATAAGATTATCTTCTATAAACATTTAATCGTAATTTTTCTTGACATCTGGCTTCGTATACAGTATATTTGACAGCTAAAAATTAATTCTAATATAGAGAAATAAATATATGAAATACAAACTTTCGATGTTTAATTTTGATTTGCCTCAAAATCGTATTCCTAAAAAACCAGCTGAAAATCGTGAGGATGCTAAACTAATGGTTTTACATAAAAAAACCGGTGAAATTGAACACAAAAAAATGTCTGATTTTGGTGGTTATTTTGAAGAAGGCGATGTGATTACTATTAATGAAACGAAAGTTTTCCCGGCTCGCTTATATGCTAATAAAGAGAAAACAGGAGCAAAAATAGAGGTTTTTCTACTAAGAGAATTAAATAAAAAAAATAGGTTATGGGATGTATTGGTTGATCCAGCAAGAAAAATACGTATTGGAAATAAATTATTCTTTGGAGAAAATGATGAGTTAATAGCCGAAGTAATTGATAATACAACTTCTAGAGGAAGAACTTTAAGGTTTCTTTTCGATGGAAATCATGAGGAGTTTAAAGCAACTCTAACTATGCTCGGAGAAACCCCATTACCTAAGCATATAGACAGGTCCCCTACAATTCAAGATACTGAAAGGTTTCAAACAATTTATGCTAAAAATGAAGGGGCAATTCACGCTCCTACAGCTGGCATGCACTTTAGTAAAATTTTGATGAAGAAGATGGAAATTAAAGGAGTAAACTTTGCTCCTCTTACTTTACATGTAGGATTAGGGACGTTTAGTGATATTATGGTGGAAGATTTGTCTAAACATAAGATGGAGTCTGAAGAAATAATAATTCCTGAAACAACAGCAAAAACTATTAATCTTGCTAAAAGAAATAATAGAAAAATTTGTGCGGTCGGAACAACTGTAATGAGAACATTGGAAAGCTCCGTATCAACTAAAAAAGAAGTAATTCCATTTGAAGGATGGACAAATATCTTTTTATTTCCTCCACATAATTTCCAAATTGCAGATTGTATGTTAACTAATTTTCATCTACCAAAATCATCATTAATGATGCAAGCTGCTGCTTTTTCTGGCCTAGACTTATTAAAAAAAGCGTACAAATTAGGTGTTAAGAAAAAATATAATTTCCATACGTATGGAGATGCTATGCTAATTTTATAAACTATGCAAAAAATAGCTTTAATCGTTGCTGGTGGAAAAGGTATTCGCATGCAAAATAAGACGCCAAAACAGTTTTTAGCGGTAAAAGATTTACCTATATTAATGCGCACAATAAAAAAATTCAAATCCTTTGATAGAGTTATTATAGTAATTGCTGAAGAACATATTATTTATTGGAAAAAATTATGTAAAAAATTTAAATTTTCAAATCCACACAATATAGTTTCAGGAGGAAAAAACAGGTTTGAATCTGTCAAAAATGGGCTTGAAAATATAAACGAAGATGGTATTGTTGCAATACATGACGGAGTTAGGCCTCTTATATCTGAAAATTTGATTGAAAAACTAATAGATACACTAAAAAAAGAAACAAATGATAAAGGTGTTATTCCTTTAGTTAAAATAAATGATTCCATTCGGAAATTGGAAGAACATAAACATGTCCAAACTGAAAGAAAAAATATTTATAAAGTGCAAACTCCACAATGTTTTTTTATAAACAGTATTAAGTCGGCATATAATCAAGATTTTATCTCTAAATTTACAGATGATGCTAATGTTTTTGAAAATAATGGCGGTAAAATCATCAGTGTTATTGGTGAGGAAATCAATATAAAAATAACAACAAAAGAAGACTTAAATATGTTTGAAAAACTATTATAACAAAGGAGTTACCTTAGTCTTATTTGTTATTTTAAATTCCAATAAATTCTGAATTAAATTAACTCCCGGCTTATTTTCTTCTTGAAAAGAACCTAAATGATTAAACCCAAGGGCTGAAGCGCCATTTAAAGAGGCTATTTTTAAAAGATTTTCCAGAGAGAAATTTGTGTTTTCTTGAATAATTAAAAGCTCTTCTAATATTGAAAGTGAATTGTTAGATGCTAAGCTATCTGTTCCTAAACATAATTTATCAATATTAAAAATTGAATAATCTGGCAATGATGATTCTATATATAGGTTTGCCTTAGGGCAAGTGCAATAATAATTGTTTGTAATATCTTTTTTAGATGAAAAAGTATTGTGCACAAAAATTAATTTCTTTTTTTTAAATTCTTTAAAAATTTGCAAACTTGATTTTTTAGAGTTCCATATTTTTTCTTCTGCTGACATCTTATTTAACCAATCATATAATCTGCCTTTTTTTGCTAAAAAAAGTTCTAATTCTGTTTTGGATTCTTGATTATGAATACATATTACATCATCATTATTGTCGGAATTGTCTAATATCATTAACATTAAATCTGGAATAACACTATAGCCAGAATGAGGAACTATTGTGGCTTTTAAGTTATTAGACCTAAAATCCTTTCTTAGCATTAATAACTGCTTTAATTTTGAGTTAATATTGCTGCTTTTTATCGCAAAACCTTCTATAAAATTATAATACTGCAATTTATGCTTTTTCTTTTGTGAAATTGTATCTGCTGTGTTACAAATATCTCCAACAGCTACAATTCCATTTTTCATCATTTGTCTCTCAGCATACTCTATAAATCTTTTTTTTTTAATTTTGGGGTTATGTCTTTTTTTATTAATATTATTTATAAAATTCACTAGTCCACTTGATTTTTCTATTTCTCTATGAAGATGACTTAACTCTAAATGACAATGTGTATTAATAAAACCTGGACATATTATTCCATTAAAAATTTCTAATCTATTTGCAGGTATTTTGTCTCTTGAATTATATAATGATATAACCCTTCCTTTATTATCAACTTGCAAGACCCCCTCTTTAATAGGTTCTTTGTGTAATGGGTATAAATAATCTGCAGTTAAAAATCGCATAATACAAAAGTAATATATCTTTGTAAAAAATGAAAGATAAAAAAGATATACGAACTCTAACCAATGAAGAGTTAGAAGATTTTATAAAAAAAAATAATCTTCCCAAATTTCGTGCAAAACAAATTTGGGATTGGTTATGGAAAAAACATGTCCAATCATTTAAAGAAATGAGTTCCCTACCAAAAGAGCTTAGATCTTTACTTGAAAAAAAATATTGGATAAATAAAATAAAAATTCATACAGCAGAAAAAAGTTTTGATAATACTATAAAGTATGGCTTCATGCTTCATGATCAACATTTAATTGAAGGGGTATTAATTCCTTCAAAAAAAAGATTAACTGCATGTATTTCTTCTCAGGTTGGGTGTAGTCTTTCTTGTAAGTTCTGCGCGACAGGAAAATTAAAACTAAAAAGAAACCTAACAGAATCGGAAATATATGATCAAGTAGTCGTGTTAAATCAAGAAGCTTTAGCTTATTTTGGTAAACCAATTACTAATATTGTATTTATGGGGATGGGGGAGCCTCTCTTAAATTACAAATCATTATTAACTAGTATTAATTATATTACTACTAATAAAGGACTAAGCATGTCTCCTAAAAGAATAACTGTTTCTACTGTTGGTGTTGCTAAAATTATTAAAAAATTAGGTGATGAAAACGTAAAGTTTAATCTTGCTATTTCATTGCATTCAACAAATGACAAGAAAAGAAGTGAGTTAATGGATATTAATGAAAAAATTAATCTAAAAGAATTAAAAGAGTCTGTAAACTATTTTTATGATAAAACTAAAAGTAGAGTAACATACGAATATATTTTACTAAAAAATATTAATGACAGTCTTGAAGACGCAAAAATGCTTGCTGATTTTTCTTCAGATATTCCTTGTAAAATTAATCTTATTGAATACAATCCTGTCGATGAAATCAATTATGAAAAATCATCAAATAAAACAACAGAATTATTTATAAATTTTCTTGAAAAAAGAAAAATTATTGTGAATCTTAGGAAAAGTAAAGGAAAAGATATTAATGCGGCATGTGGTCAGCTTGCAAATCGATTTAATTAAATGTAGTATAATTCTTTTTTTAAAGCGTTAATATTAATTTTCTCGCTAGGCTTTGTATCTTCGCATTTATACCATATATAATTGTGAATATTCTGAAAAAAATAACGAACCCAATTAAAAAAGAAATGAATTCTTTTGAAAAAGAATTTCGCGATTCTTTAAAAAGCAATGTTGGTCTAGTTGATAAAATAATGCATTATATAATTAAAAGAAAAGGCAAACAGATTAGACCTATTTTTGTTTTTCTTTCAGCAAAACTATTTGGAGAAATAAAAGAAAAAACCTATACCGCAGCATCTATGATTGAATTACTTCATACTGCCACGCTAATTCATGATGATGTTATAGATGA
>CESM01159363.1_pt1 | contig 10594 bp, 9 predicted proteins | sample 361421 | NCBI WGS metagenome assembly CESM01 (sample SAMEA2622219, study PRJEB7988) | marine metagenome | isolation source: saline water (ENVO:00002010), including | reverse complement strand
CATTATATTTAGATTCAGAATTAGATCTACCAAATGATGTAGAAGAAAATACATTAGCACTAATAAATAGAACATTAAATTTATATGTTTTCAAAGATAGTAATTGGGAGAATATAGGTAATTTAAAATTAATAGAAGGAGTACAAGGAGATAAAGGAGATAAAGGAGATAAAGGAGATAAAGGTAATAATTTGAATATAGATTTTGTATTTAATTCAGTAGGAGATTTAGATATTAATTTGGATAAAGATGAAGGTAGTATTGCTTTAATTAAAAATATATTAGATTTGTACTTAAAAAATAGTGATGGATGGGAAAATATAGGAAAATTAACATCAATTAAGGGAGATAAAGGAGATAAAGGTGATAAAGGTAATGTAGGTGAAAAAGGAGATAAGGGTGATAAAGGGGATGGAATAAATTTTACTTATATTGTATTAAATGAGGGGTTTTTACCAAAAAAAGCAAAATCGAATAGTTTTGCATTAATAAAGAATTCTTTAGATATATACTTTTATAATGATAAATGGATAATAATAGGATCTTTAAAAGGAGAAAAAGGAGAAATAGGATTACAAGGAGAAAAAGGTGATATAGGAGATATGGGATTACCATTTACAATTAAATTTACTTATGATACATTAAATGACTTTAATATTGATAAAGTAAACTTAAATTGTAAAGATTATGATTATATGGTAGATAATGAGACAGGTAATGTTTATCAGTATCTAAATTTTATATGGGAATTTAAATTTAATATAAGAGGTATCAAAGGTGATAAAGGAGATGGTATTCATATAGATTTTATAGTAGAGAATATTGATGATTTATTATCTCATAATGATAAAATAAATAATTATGCATTAGTTAAGACATCTTTAGATTTATATCAAAATGTAAATAATAATTGGGAATTAATTGGAAGTCTAAAAGGAGATAAGGGAAATAAAGGAAATAAAGGAGATAAAGGAGATATGGGTAAAGGATTGCATATAGATTATTATTATGATAAAATGAATGATTTATTATCAAATACATCTAATATTGAACTTGGAAGTATTATTTATATTAATGAAAATAAACTTTTTAAATATTGGGATGGTAACAATATAAAAGATGTTGTATTGCATGATAAAGTTAATATTACTGATATAAAATTAGTCCATGCTAGTGAAATGCATCAGGATATAAAAATGTCTGAATTATATGAATTAAGATTTAATTCAAGTAATATTACAACTAATTTTTTAAGTAATATAAATAAAATTAAAATAATATTTACATGGAAAGGAGTCTTAAATAAAGTTAGTAAAGAATTCTATAAAGATGGTATGTTATTTTTTGCGGAATATGATGGTGTATTAGTAGAGAATAGTACAAGTTTTATTCAAGGGTTTCCAATGATAAATACTTTTAATCATGAATTTATAATAGGTAAAAAAGATATTAAATATTTTAGATTTTTTATTAAAGTAAATCATCATTATGGTTCTATTGAAACAATCGAAAATTCGAATTTAATTCAAATTGAAAGACTTTAAATTTATAATTTATTAAGTAATTTATAAAATTAAAATAGCGTAAGCAATAAGCATGTGTAATATCGATAAGGTTCTAGCACGTAAACTTTTAGGTATTAAACTATCAATATTACGTAATCCTGTATGTGAAGATATTGTATAATATAATCTATCCATTTTACAATTAGCTTGAGATACATTTTCAAATTCAGCATCTGGGATAGTTAAATATAATAAATAAAATACTAATATAACAAAAGTTGATAAATATAACTTTGTTGTTAAACTTTTTAAATCAAAAACTATATTCATTATATTTAATTAAGATTTTTTTATTAATTTATTCACTATTATTTTTTGATTTATCTTAAATACTATGAATTACGCACTATATACAATTCTATATCATATTTATTTTTTTTAATCTTTTTAAAATTTCCATATCAAGATTTATATCAAATTTTTTCCAGCAAAATTCACACATAAATAAATTATTTCCCGCTATATTTTTCCATATTACATGATATTTTATAGCACCACATTTATCACATTTAAATTTTTTTATAGAGTTATTCATTATATATAATAAAATATTTTATCCTCTTTCGTGAGGTTCTAGATAATCTAATTTTAATTTTTTAAATATATCTTTTTCAGATTTTACTTTAACAGGTGTATCTGAATAACTATCATCTTTTTTCAGCTTAAATAAACCATATTCATTTAATTTATATCCTAATGTTTTAGCAATTTGTCTCATTTGAGTATTTAATTCATAAGATCCAGTAAAGTATAATAAAGCAGCTGGATAATAATCATATGGAACAAATCTTATATCAATTCTTCTTACTTTTTTCCTAGGTAATTTACTAAATCCCATATATTTAGTTCCATTATCCGTATCTGTTAAATCATCAACTATTATTTTTTTAGACTTCAATAATTTTATTGTTTCAAATAAATAATTTAAATCAATTTTACTATAGTCCTTATTTGTCTTAATTTCACTATGTGATATTAAAATATCAATATCATTTGATACATCTTTACATCTTCTATAAGATCCTGCTATTGTTAAAATTAAATTTTCATCAATTGTCTTAATTAATTTTTGTAATATTTCATTATATGTATCAATTTCTTTTCTTGGTATTTTAACTTCAACAACACCATGATATTTTAATCCCATTTTAATTTTATCATTAACTTCAATTTTATTATCTTTTACTTTTTTTTTTAATTGAGATATTGATTTAATATTATATTTTTCTATTAATTGTTTTGCTACTTTTGATCCAATATTAATTACTTGTGAAAGTTCATCAATTAAATCCATTTCTTTTTTAATCTCTTTAATTTCTGGTTTATCAACTTCCGCTAATTTTTTTGTTTTTATAATTTCATCTATTCTATCCATTGTACCCTTTCCAATACCGCTTATATCTTTTAAGTCATTACCTTTTGTTATTTTATCTGGAAACATTTTAATTATTTTTAAAGCATTTTTAAAATGTTTAAGTTTGAATTTATATTTTGCAATCTCATTTTTATCATATTCATTATTATTTATTTTATACTGAATATCATTAATTAACAAATTAAATTCTGTAACTATTTTTTTATTATTTAAATTATTAATATCTACCTGTTTTTCTGGCATATATTTTAGTTAATATTTTCTTATTTAAATAAATACATAATTCATTTTTTTTATTATATTTTGTATGTATATATGAATGAAATGGAAATATATGAAGCATTGTTAGGATTTTTCCTAACAATGCTAATTACAATGATGAAAAATCATTTATTAGATAAAAAATCAACTTCAGAAGTATTAATAGTAGGTGCAATAGGTTGGGCATCACATTTTGCTGTAAGAAAAATATTAAAAAAAAAATATTCAAATAAATAAATAATAAATATTATTACATAAAATAATATTTATTTTATTGCTTTATAAAATAGCATATATGCATTATTTGTTATAATATTTGATTCATTGATTTCTGTAACATTTTCATCATCAAATTTATACCACTTATTATCAGTATAATTTTTACAATATGAATAGTAATGACCAAAACTAATTCCATTAAATCCAAAATTATTAAAATTAGTATGATTATTAATTGCAAATAATGAATAATTCGTATATTTAGAAACATGGTTTGGATGCAAATATTTTGTAATATCTAAATTATCAATTGGAAAATTTATTACATTATTAAGTTTCTTAGCTCCTGTATAAGAATATTCAAATCGTTTTAATAAAAATATTAAAATTTTTGGAGTTTCCCAAATTAAATTAAGTTTTTCAGCATCAACTAGAGTTTTAGCATATGGACTATTCCATTTATTATCTCCAACTAAATATTCAGGTATGATATAATTATCCAATAAATCATACAAATTATATTCCTTTTCTTTTTTTTGTTTACCTAATAATAACTTAATTCTATCTATATTATAAACTTTATCTTCATCTGAAGAATCATTACTTGATTCATTATCTGAATCCTGTTCTTCACTATCATCGTCTTTATCATCACTTTCTTCATCTTTACTTTCTTCATCTTCATTAACATCATCATCACCATCATCGTCATCATCACTATGTTCATCATCGTCTTCACTGTCTGAATTTTTAGATGTACTGTGTTCTTCAGATGTTAATTGTGTTGAATGTGAATTTTCAGATGAATATAAATCTTCTGAAGATATAAGTTCATTGGTGTCGTTGTCATTATCGTTGTCATTATTTGGAAGGGACAATGTAAAGTAGAAGAATGATTCAAAATTGGTTTTAATTCCGTTAGTAACACTGCATTTAAGTTGTGTTACAGTTCTTCCTTCAAAGAGATGATTAATAATAGAGAATTTTTTATGAGTTGCTTTAAAATCTTGGAATGATTTATAATTAAGATAATCTTTGATATTAGATTTAATAATAGCGAGTATATTAGTAATATTATCATCTTCATTTTGGTATAAATGTTCTAAACAATCAAAATTTAAATTTTTATATTTTGGAATAATATTAGAATCAATTGCTAATTCGTCATTAATAGTATCAAGAATACATAGAAGTGCTTCTTGACTATCATGTTGATTAGAATTTTGAAATACTTCTATTTTTTTTCCAAAAAGTTTTTTAAAACTTATTGGTCGAAAAGAATAGAAGCTACTATTCCAAATATTAATAAATATTTTTCTAAGATGAAATGATAAACTATTGTTAATTAATTGATCAGCAAGATAATATTCGGTTTCGTTATTAATTAAGTTAGGTATTAAATTATCTCCAATTATAAAAGTTCTGAAATCGTCACAGTTACTAAGACATTGAATGATTGAATTCATATAACATGTATTTCCTAAATTTATTAATCCAGATGTTCCTAAAATTTCTGAATCATCATCTGACTTATCATCTGACTCGTCATCTGATTCAATCGTTTTGTCTGTAGGTAAAGTTTGTAACATTTCCATTATTTTAATATATTAACTATGTTTTATATAGTTAATATAATAATTATTCAAATTTATTTACATAATGGTGCAGAATCCACCAGATTTGTCACTTTCTATATCTGTTCCTAAAACACCGCTAGTTCCTTCGGGTTGAGGTGGTCTTGGTGCGATTTCATCTCTCATTGCTCTAACTTCATTATTAATATCTTGTACACTTCCATTAATTTCATCTAATTTATCAAGACCTTCTGTAACTAAAGTTACAACATCTTGTTTACCCCCGGGGGCGTCAGAATCAGGATCATATTTTGTTTTTAAAATTTTTACAAGTTCGTCAACTGATAAATTAATACTTCCAGATAGTTCAGATAATTTTCTAAAGAATTCTTTGTCGTTAACTTGTTCAATACTTCCACCAATTTGATTAGAGTTTTTTTTATTAACTAAATTTTCATATTCGTTTAATTTATTAGATGTCATGCCAACGAAATAATATTTTTTTTTTGTATTATTGCTCTCTAAACAAATTCTTGATTGATTTATATTATTTTTAGCTAAGTTTCTAAATACTTTTGTTGCTACTAATCTAGGATTAGTACCATAATAAATTTTATTAGTATCGGGTGATATTAAGTTATATTGATTCATGTATATATATATTTTAATATATTTTCTTTTAAATTTTTATTAAAATTGAAATTTTAAAAAATTAAATAAAGGATTCTGTATATTATATTATAATGGCAACTAAAGACGATAATATAACATTTAACGTTATTGATTGGGCTGATCGTGATGAAGATGATTTTAATGATGATGAAGATGATGAAGTTGAGTCAGGATATGTGATTGAAGCTTATGGAAAAACAGAAGATAAAAAGTCAGTATATTTGAAGATAAATGGATTTACACCATATTTTTTTGTGGAAATTCCAAAAGAGTGGAAAGATACACATGTGAAGCGTTTTATTGATTTTATTAAAAATAAGACTTATGGAAAGTTTCAAAATAGTTTAATAACATATGATGTAGTTAAAAAATATAGATTATATGGATTTACTGCTGGTAAACGTTTTAAATTTGTTAGATTAGTATTTAATACTAATGAAGGAATGAGGAAATATAGATGGATATTTAATTCAAAACATAAAATTCCTGGATTGGATAATACTTTTAAAGAGTATAAAGCATATGAAAGTGGGTTTCCTCCCTTATTAAGATTTATGCATATTCAAAATATAAATGCAAGTGGATGGTTAAAGATAAATAAAAATAAATATACTAAATTACCAAAGAGAGGTTTTAATACAGATATTGTAATTGAAGCGAAATGGACAGATGTAGAAGGATATGAAAAATCACAAGTTGCAGATATAAGTATATTATCTTATGATTTAGAATGTACTAGTGGGGATGGTAGTTTTCCACAAGCAGATCGTGATACTGATAAGATTATTCAAATTGGTTCAACAATAAGTTATAATGGTAAAGAAGATTGTTATTTCAAACATATTATAACTCTTGGATCATGTGCTCCAATAGAAGGGGCTATAGTAGAATCATATGATACAGAAAAAGAAGTAATTTTAGCTTGGCAAAAATTAGTTATTAAACAGGATCCGGATATTATAACAGGCTGGAATATATATGGTTTCGATAATAAGTATATTCATGATAGAGCGAAGTATTTAGGAATTGAGAATGATTTTGGTAAATTTTCTAGAGTAAAACAACAATGTGAATATGTTGATACACAATTATCTTCTAGTGCATTAGGTGATAATAAAATTAGATATTATAATACACCTGGAAGAGTACAAATTGATTTGATGAAAGTAGTAATGAGAGATTATAAACTAAATTCATATAAATTAGATTCTGTTGCAGAAGAATTTCTAAGAGGAAAAGTAGTAGATCTAAATGGAAAACATGTTAAAGTAGATAAATCAGATGATTTACATGTAGGTGGCTATATTAAATTTTTAGAATCAGATGAAGAATTAGTTGAAGATGGTAAGAAATATAAAATAGAGTCAATAGATGGAACTGATATAGTATTACATACTGCACCTAAAACGGAAGATACTAAACTTGTATGGACAATGGCAAAGGATGATGTTAAACCAGCGGATATTTTTAGATTACAAAAAGGTTCAGCTGAAGATAGACGAATAATTGCGGAATATTGTATTCAGGATTGTGCATTAGTAAATAAGTTGATGGCTCGTCTTTGTGTAATGATGAATAATATTGGTATGTCAAATGTATGTATAGTTCCGTTATCATATTTATTTTTTAGGGGTCAGGGAATTAAAATTTTTAGTTTGGTAGTGAAAGAGTGTAGACAAATGAATTACCTTATTCCTAATTTGCAAAAAAAACAGGAAGGAGAAGGAGTGGTAGGTTATGAAGGTGCAACAGTTTTTAAACCAGAAATAGGATTTTATAAAAGACCTATTTCAGTATTAGATTATGCATCTCTATATCCATCATCAATGATTCATAAAAATTTATCACATGAGACATTTGTTGATAATGCAAAATATGATAATCATGAAGATTATATATATTATGATTGTGAATATAATAATGCAGATGGTACAAAGACAAAATGTCGTTATGCTAAACATAAGGATGGAAATATGGGTATTATGCCATCTATTTTATCTAAATTATTGAAGCAAAGAAAAGCAGTAAAAAAATTGATGGCACAGGCAGATGATCCATTTATGAAATCAATTTATGATGGTTTACAGTTAGCATATAAAATTACTGCAAATTCATTATATGGTCAAATAGGATCATCAGTTAGTCCTATATATTTCAAACAAATTGCTGCATCGACAACATCAACTGGTAGAGAGATGCTTGAATTAGCAAGAGATTATATGGAGAATGTATTTCCAAGAATTATAGAAGGTTTATATGAGGCATATTCTGAAAATGATGAAGATAAACTTAATAAAATTTTGAAAGAAGAATTAGTAGAATCTCTACATAATGATGAATTCAAACATGATATTAAAGAGAAAATAACAAAAATATTAGGTAAATGTTCCATTGCTCCTAAGACTGTATATGGTGATACGGATTCTGTATTCATTGATTTTGGTCTTAAAATAGATGGTAAATATTATGAAACTTCAGAGGCATTAGAATTTGCAATAGATTTAGGTGTAATAGGTGGTAATTTTATAAAAATGAAAATGCATGCTCCACAAGATTTAGAATATGAGAAGACATTTTATCCATTTTGTATTTTAAGTAAGAAGCGTTATGTAGGAAATAAGTATGAATTTGATAAAAATAAGTTTAAACAAAACAGTATGGGAATTGTTTTGAAAAGACGAGATAATGCTCGTATTGTTAAAAAGGTAGTAGGTGGGATGGTTGATATTTTATTAAATGAGGTAAATGTGGAGAAAGCAGTTGATTATATAAAAAAATCAATAGTTAACTTATTAAAAGGCAAGTATCCTTTACATAACTTTGTGACATCAAAGACATTAAAATCAAAATATGCAGATAGGACTAGGATAGCACATGTATGTTTAGCAGATAGAATGATGGAAAGAGATCCTGGTAGTGCACCGCAAATTAATGAAAGAGTTCCATATGCTGCAGTAGTAGTAGAAGAAAGAAAAGGATTACTACAAGGTGATAGAATAGAACATCCAGATTATATAATTGAGAAAAATTTACAAGTAGATTATCTATTTTATTTGACAAATCAGATAAAAAATCCAACAGTTCAATTTTTAGAATTGTTAGTAGATGATCCTGAACAGATTTTTAATGAGGCAATTCAGATAGAAAATAATAAGAGAAAAGGAAATGTTTCAATTGATAGTTTTTTTAATGTTAAGAAAGGGCAAAAAAAACAATTACAAGAATTAACAATTAAAAATAAAAGAAAGTCACAAAATGTTGCGAAGTATTATATAAATGATGATGATCCAAACATTGACAAATTAGGATTAGATCAAGATAGAGATAATAATAATATATTTTCAGAAACTGATAGTTCAGAAGATGAAAAAGAAGCTAAAAATAATAAACAATATCAAAAATTATTTTTAGATTTAAGTAAAATGTAATTTATTTATAAATATCTTCTTCCATTAACTGAATCAACTGATACTAAATTAATATCAGATGTGTTAATTGATGAAGAAGCAATATTGTATGGTGTATCAGTTGATTGGCCACCTACAAAATATTCTTTTTCTGAATTTAATATTTCTGAAGATGTATCTGAAAATCCATATCCATTGGCTGGTGATGATGACATTGATGGTTTATTATTATTATGTTTTTTTTTATTATGTGGATAATCAGAAGATGTTAATGACATTTGAGATAATTCACGCATTAAATCATCTGAAGATGTAGATGAATCACTACTATCATCTTCACCGTCTTCTGATGAAGTTGAAGAATCATCTAAAATATCTTTCTTTTTTTTTCCACCATCCATTATTTTTTTATAAATTTCAGTTGAGATAAATGGAGATGATGAAGAGTCATTTCCACCCTCCATAATTTTTTTGTATAATTCGGTAGAAATAAATGGACTAGAACCACCTTCTTGGTTATCAGAGTCCTTAATTACTTTATCAAGTTTTTGAAACACTTCGGTAATACTTTTTTCAGAATCTGTATCAGCAAAATTTATATCTAAATCAATTTCTTCTTTTCCGTCAGGTCTTTTTGTAATCTTTATGCCATCAGTATATCCGTCAGTTTGAGCATTTTCCCAATTTATTGATTCTACTTCTGATGTTTGGTTTAAGTTTGAGCTATTAGCACCCATAATAATATATATTTTACATAAGATTTTAATTTTAAATATAATTTAATTAAAATAATTTAGTATATATATGAAAGAAACTATACTAATTATTACATTCTTATCAATTGTTATAATATTTATATTTATACATGTTTCTGAAGTATCATATCATGAAGCTTTTACAGGTGACCATTATTTAGTAAGAAACTTGGATGATAAAGATAAAGCGGCAGATACTTTAGCAAATATGAAAACTAAACTAAAAACTTTAGTAGAACATACATTAAAAAAGTGTGAAGGTAACAATAATGATAGAACTACCTTCATTAAACCTTATATAAATACTATAAATAGTAAATTTAATTTCATAATTTTTAGAGAAAGTACAGATAATTCTAAATTTACAAGTTATTCAGTAAACAAAGGTGAAGAAATAGTATTTTGTTTAAGATCAAAAGATGATAACTCATTTCATGATATTAATGAATTAATGTATGTAGCAATTCATGAAATAGCGCATGTTGGCTGTCCTGAAATAGGTCATACACCATTATTTAAAGAAATAAATCAAGAATTATTAAGATATGCTATTGAATGTAATGTATATTCATATAAGGACTATAATTCATTTCCAGAGGATTATTGTGGGATTAGATTAAGTAATAATATTTTAAATTAAATTTTAATAGTTAGTATTTTTTTAAAATTATTTAAGATAAGGTGTGAGTAGAATCAATATAGTAAAATATAAAATAAAATTTATATATTAAATATATCATTTAATATATAATGGATGATCCAGTAA
>CESM01069795.1_pt1 | contig 10608 bp, 12 predicted proteins | sample 361421 | NCBI WGS metagenome assembly CESM01 (sample SAMEA2622219, study PRJEB7988) | marine metagenome | isolation source: saline water (ENVO:00002010), including | reverse complement strand
TGTTTTTTCTACAGAGCCTAACTGACTGTAAGACTTGTTCATAACGGATTGGACTTCTTCGGGGGATAAACTCCTTGTCCATATACCCGCATTACAAACACTTCCTGTTGAATAAGCACTATTTGCAGTATCATAACCAACTACTACGCTATTTGATGATGAGGGAGCGGAAGTTGGAATGCTTCCAGTAGAAGTTACGGTTTGAGATACTCCATTTAAATATCCTTTTACTGTTTGAGTATTTCCATCGTACACATAAGCAATATGGTTCCAATCAGTTCCAGATAAATCCATTCCGTGATATCCATTGCCTGTCCCATTAGCAATCCAAAAATAAACTTTATTATCTGACCATACATTAATATCTATTCTGGTTGTATAAGCATCACTTTTTCCAAAAGTAATTACATCATTTGATTCTAATCTTTTTGCCCACATAGCAAATGTAAGATTTGTAGCATTGTTAAGGTCAGCAATGTTTCCAAAGTCAATTACATCGCCAGAACCATCAAACGATGTCGAACCTTCTGATGGAAATGCAAGAGTGTCTGACCTACTTTTCTTAAAGTCTAGATACAACTTGAGGTTGTCCTTGACGTATGTTAAAAGGGATGCTCCCCCTTTAGCTAAACTTGCTGCTAATCCAAGCACAGAACTAGCCTAAGTATGCTATTACTTTGCCACTACCTAAGGTAAAAGCAGACCATCTACCAAATATTGAAACTCCTTGAGGAAAAGTAACGCTATCAGAAGTATCTCCATTATTATTGGAATCACCTATGTATAAGTTTGTTCCACTTTCAGGTGTTAATGTAGTAAAAACAGTGTCTTCTAAAAATGTAATTGCTATTATTTTTTTGCCTGTAATAGGAGTACTTCCTGTTTCTAATATAGAACCTGCTTGTCCTAACCCTACGTTATTTGCTTCATTTACTGTGTATGTGTTATATGTCATCTTGTTTCTCCCTGTTTATGACTTACCGAGCGTGACTCTCTCATGGTCATTTTGGTTGTTAATTGTTTTTTCACTAAAAATCTTCCCCTATAATTACAATAGAGCTTTCTTCTGATTTGTGAGAATTGGCTTCTTTTTTACCATCAGCAACAATTCTTTCAAATTTTCTTAAAAAGTATTCAGCTTGTGCAATCTCTCCTTTTTTTTCATATCCATGAGCAATTGCTTTATAACACAAAGCCTCATGAAATTCCACTGGTATAATTGGAGACTGACTCATCCCATGTTCAATACGAACGCCTTTTGAATTATTTGCTCCTGTGCTTTCTTTTACAAACGGAGCATCGTGTCTAGAAACATGCATTGTTATAGTACCAGCAGTTGGCCCTGTAAGGTTTCCAGAATTATCAGAATCTGCAATAGCTATATTATCTTTATCTATCCAATATACTTTTGCCATTATACTGCATCCTTTTCTGGAACACTTTGGAGCCTTTTAATTCTTTCATTATTAAAATAAACAATATTAATAGAAATTATTTCATCATCAATATCATACCACCTTGTATTAGCAGTAACAGCCATTGAATAAACGCCTCTTAATATTTTTGTCTTTTTAGTAAACTCTCTTAAAGCTTGGTTTAAGTAAACTCTTGCTTCATTTTCTAACATATTTGGATGATGAGTTCTTACCAGTTCAATCATTTGTTCTTGTGTTAAGCCATACCCATATCCTGGTGAATTAGTCGTTGTGCTATTTGTGTTATTGCCTATGTCTTCTAAAACTTGTGCCATTATTCAGCTCCTTCTTCTCTAATAGCTCTTCCAGATAATCTGCTTAACTCAGCCACATACATTTGATTTAACAAACTCATCTCATTTTGAATCACTTGTGCTAATTCAACATCTTCGTCTTCATGTAATAAAATATTTAACTTATGCTGTATTACTCTTACAGCAGACCCTAAAACAACTGCATACTCTGCTTCATCTGGAAAATTTGAAATAGTAGTAGCTGTATTTGATATTGAAGACGGAATAGGAATATAATGCACTGTTCCTTTTTGAGAACTAGTAGGGTCAGGTTTAATAAATAGTTTTGCACCTATAGTTGAAGACTCTAAATAATAAACTGGGCTAGTAACGCTAGGAGCATAAATACTTGATGTTCCAGTTACTTTTGATTTCATTTCTAATGGAACTTCTACACACCCTATTTCATTTCTTAATACCTTTAATACTCTTTTATCGTATATATCTTGCCCATTTCCATCAGAAATCTGAAGAGTTCCAGTATTTTTTAATATGTAATCTTCGTCTAATACATCCAATACATTTCTAGATGTTTGTAGCAAAAAATTATCTAACATAGACAAGTAATCAGCGCTATCATTTACTGTAGTAAAAGATGGCTTACCAGCTAAGTTTTCTATTTGTGTTCTAAAGTTTGACATAAATCCCTTTTAAAGAGAGGGAGCAAAAGCCCCCTCTCTCGTTATATACTCTTTACTACGGAGTAACCATTAAGGCGTGGCTTTCAAGCAATGAAATACCAATACCTTCGTCAGACATATACTGGTCTTTAACGCCATCATAGTCATTAGCCTGTATTGAGGCTTGAAACTGTGGCTTTCTGTATTGTGCGTGGAAAAGATTTTCCTCGTCAACAATAAGCATATGTTTGTTATAAGGCCCACGTAATGCAGGAGTTGGAATTAACTGGAGCATTCCGTGAGGTGTTTCTAGCATTCTGTAATTGAATCCTAGTGTATCTCTCTTCATGTCTCCTACGTTAACTGTCCAACCAGTATCTTTTGACCAAGAGCTAGTTTGTCCACTACCTTGCTTAGACCAATATCCCAATGCACCAGCTCCAACGAATGCTTTTTTCATTCCTGCGGTTGGTACATACTGGAATACTTTTTCCATAGCATCAACAAATTCACCATAAGTGTCAATATTAGCTGAAGAAAATACGTTTTGAGCATCACCAGATGTTGTTCCATATTCTTTTAAAGCAGTTATAATACCTGTAGTTGTTCTAACAGCTTTACCATTTTTATCAGCCACTTCTTCTAAAGTAGAAAAATTGCCACTTATTCCTTTTGGATTAGAGCCAAATAAGAAAGAGCGTTCTTTCTGAATTTTATGCTCTTGTGATTTCATTGTACGAAGTCTAGCTAACTCTTTTGACTCACCACGAAGCGAAGCTTCAAGAAGAGTACCTGTAATTTCCAAAGGTGTTTTGAAAATCTGAGTAGAGTTATAGACAACAGACACGTCATCAGACCATGCTTCAGGAGAGTTAGTTCCCTCACCCATTGCATTACCGACAATTAAAAAATGGTGATTATCAGCACCATCATAAGCGTCATCACTAATGTTCTTGTACTTTATCTCAACTGGACTTGCAGTAGTATCAACAACAGTTATTAATAACTTACCTAATGAATCTCCAGTTGGATTACCAGAACCATCATCTGCAAAAGCATCACAAATGAGTCCTTCTAAGTTTGCTCCAAGTTCAATTCCTACTTTACCATCAATATCAACAGCAGTCCCAAGCTCTGCTCCACTAGCTACACTAGCAGGGTCACCTGCAAGTTGAAACTGTTGTTTTTGCCAAGGATTTCTGTGTTCAAACATTTTGAAAGTTGGGTCAGCCATGCCTGAGATTGTATTTTGATTTGCAATCACAGTCGTAAAAGGCGTTACATCAGTCCAAAGTTCCTTAACAACATTCGGCTTGATATAGAAATCCCTTCTGTCGGTGTACAATACACCACTACCGCCAAGATTCTTAGCGCCAGTACTACTAGTTACTACGTTAGCCATAGTTTAGTTTCCTTTATCGTTTATTTGCCATCAAGCTCATATTAAACAAATCTTCATCTGTATATTGAGGTTCTGCTTGTCCAGAGACTATTCCTGCTGGAGTTGGAACTTTCAATTGCTCAGAACGATTTGCCATTGATTGAGCTTTCTGCTTTGTCACTACTTCCTGTTGTGATGGTGCTGAACGTAATTTGTCTAAATTGACTAGATTTTCTAATGAAATAGATTCAGGAGACGAGTAGTATTCAACAAAAGCTTGTGCTTTCTCAGGAGTATATCCATAATTTGCTGTTAGTTGACCTAACATTTCTTCTTTGGCTCTCTGTTCTTGAAACTGTGCTTGTCTATTTGCTATTTCTTGTTCCTTTGCTTCTAACTGTTTTACCTGAAAAGCTTCTCGCTCTTCTTGATAATCAATCATTCCGTCACGGAACTCTTCCATTGCTATTCTGTATTTATACGAATCACTATCTGCATCCATAACCGATTCAGTAGCATCATAGTTAGTTGGTTTGGTTGGCCGAGTTGGTTTCTGTGGTAATTCCACTGATTTCTCTTGCGAGGGAACCGATGGGTTATTACCAGAAAGTGAACTAGCAACAGTTTTTAAGACGTCTGGATTTGATTGAATATACTCTGCAATAGGAGCAATTCTTTCAAAATCAGATAACTTCTTACTTATGTTATCAAACTCACTTGCCTTTTGGTCATACCTTGATTGCCAATACTGGTAACGCTGTTGGTCAGTGTCACCTTCAGTATTCTCTGGCATATTATTATCAACACTGACTTCTTCAGTATTGTTAATAGGAGCTTGTTCTATTGATTCAAGCTCTACTGGGTTTTCGTTATTTGTTTCTGAACCTTCATCCCACATTAAATTATCTTGTGGAATAGCTGGGTCTTCAACAGCAATAACATTCTCTATTTCAGTCATAATATCCTTTCCCCTATTTGTCTATGTAACAGCAACAGGGTTTTGTTGGTTAACTTCAATATCCCTTGTTTCTTCTTTGACCTTGTTAAGTTCATCATTTAATCTCATCCCAAACATATTTGATGCTTGTTCAGTTTTATTTGCAGATTTATTTAACTTGGTCTTGAATTTTTCTAACTCTACACGCTTTCTATCGCTAGTAGATTCTCTTTGAGCTGTTTGGAGGTCTCCTTCTAGCTCTTTAATTTTTTGTTCTTGTTGCTCTACCTGAGACTGCAATTGTTGCAACATACTTGTTCTCTTTAGAACGCTTTCTGTGTCCGCAACTTCAGTTTGCTCAAGAACTTCTTGTTGGTCTATAATTCCTTTTTCATATAGACTCATGTAATAATCAAACCTTGCCCATCTATTTGATGGCAGTGTTCCCCCACTAACAACAATTAAATCATATTGACCTATAGTAACATCATTAACTCTTCCTATAATTTCATTAGTAATGTCATCATAAATAGGACTATTTAAAGTAGTTTCTCTCTCAGTTCCATCTGGTTTCATCACTCTAATAATTTTTTCATCTGTATATGTTTGCTGAATTAAACTAACGATTACTTTCCCCATTTGATTTAAAGAGGCTTCAATATCATCTAATTTTGATTTTATTCTTCTTTGTGAGTATTCATCTATCGCAACAGTTCCTTTGTAAGTACTAGGAGCTGATGAAGGGTCTCCGTGCTGTAGAGGGTGAATGCCAAGAATATGATAAATGCTTTGTTTAGCATCTTCTCTGTTTTTGTACAATTCGTTAGGCAGAGGGACTGGCCCAGCAACAACTGGTTGTCCTAATTCTGGGTCAAACTCTATTACCCCTGTTCCAGCTCTAGACCATTCTTCTTCAAGCTGTTTCCTATTCATTGAACCTCTAGGGATTAACAATTTTGTATTTGTAGAAGAGGATGCGTGAGCTATTATAAGTGAAGTAATCTTATTGATATACTCCTGTATAGGTTTTATAAACCTAACATCGCTCATTGGATAAGGGTTACGATTATGCCTATTCATAATAGTAACAATTGGATAATCCTCTATATCCATGATTTGCATTGCTACCAGCACTCTACCGATTGACAATACTCTTTTTATTCTATCTACTAATACATTGTTACAAACAAGTATTCCCTCTGCCAGAAGTTCTTTGTATGATATAGGAGCTAATTTAGTCTCTGAGCCTGGTATAGCCTCTGCATGTTCTGGGCCAGGCATCATTCTAGGCTGTCCAGTTTGCATATCCATCATCATATGAAATGTGCCACCAGTTTGTTCGTAAACCTGTAGTAATTGCTCTACTTCTTGTAAGTCTGAAACAAAATTAGTTTGTCCCTGAGACTCAACTACAAAAGCTGGTAGTTTTAAAAATTCTTGGTAATCTTCGTCGTTGTGGATGACTTCTCTACCATTTGTTGTATCTAAGCAATGCCAAAATGGTAGTTTTATCTTTTCATACCTGTCTATTATTTCGTAGGTTCTTATATTCTGAACATCATCCATAATTGGCCCTATTTGCTGTTCTTCATTTCCTTCTCTACTAGAACCTGGGTATCTCTCATCACTAGTTTGAGTCATTTGTGAAAGGAGAGTATTTCCTTCTTCATCCATTGGTTTATTGACAGAAGGATATAATTTTTTTATTTGAGCCTCTGTAAATAACCTAGCAACAATCATATTACTAGCATCTCTGCAAAAAGTGTCTCGTGCTGAAGGGTCTACATATAAATCAAGAGGGTCAATACTTTTAATACAAACCTCTCCTCTGCCAAAATCTTTCATTGGGTCTACATAAGCTTGTATTACACCCATTCCTTTTACATAGTAATCATCAATACATTGCTTTAATTCAGTATTCCCATTTGATGAATCCCATATATAACTCATCACATCAGAAAAGATTCTACCTATTTTTGTATCGCTATCGTCTCTACCTGTAGATTGAAACTTTGGTTTGTTTGCAGTAAGGAGAGCTTTTGCTTGTTCAACAGCAGGGTGTATTACATTGTCTACAATTGGAGATTGCGCTCTTTCCCTTAGAATCGTTTGTTGTTTTGTAGTCCATTGGGAATTGTTGCGAAACTCATCATCTTCAACTGCTTGTGAAGCCCATCCTTGACGATGTTCTTGAAAATCGTCTAATAAATCTTCGGACTTTTGTACTTCTTCATGAATAGGGATAGGCATTCTGGGGGTGAAATTCCAAAATACCTATAGGGAACCTCTACGCTTTTATGCTGTTAACCAGTCTTTTGCTTTATTTATTACGCTTTTTTTAAGACTATGCGCTTCAACAACTTTATGATAAGGTTCATATGCATTTTTATTTGCATAAAAGAATCCATCTAGTAAATCATCATGTTTTCCTCTAGGAAATAAAGACAACTCATCTTTTAAATCTTGCATAGTATCTAATATATGAACTTTCCCCCTAGAAAATATAGGCTGTAAGCTTTCCAATCTTCTAGATTTACTGTTTCTTGGATTTTCTTTAATATTTAACCCAGGAATGAAAATCTTTTCTTCCTCACTTCTTTTTATTACATACTCTCTAAGCATTTCTTGATAACCAACACTTTCTATTCGAGTCCTTTCAGATAAGTATTTTTTATAATTATCTACAATTGCTTCTGCTAGATTTAAAGGAGTGGCTCTATTCCTATAATAAGGAAGAACATATCTATTACCTTCTTCGTCAATAGCTATATTAAAAATAACAGAGTAATCGGCTGTTTGTTTCGTACTAGATGCTGGGTCAACTCCAGTAAATACATTTACAGGTATTTTTTTAAATTGTGGCTCAGTTAAATGCAAGAAAGCATTCTTTTCTGCATCGTGTTTTAATTCACCTTTATAATATTTTAAATCATCTAATTTAAATAATTGGTCTTCATCTCCAACGATTTCGCACATATACTCTCTGTAAAACACAGAAAGTCTATTGATAGATTCCAATTCTTCTTTTTTCTGTTTTAATTTTTTTATCGACCACCAATCTTCCCATAAAGCATATCCTTTATCAAAATCAGGTTTATAGGTTAGATTAAGCCATCCTTTCATTTCTTTTAGCGTTTCTACCAGACATCTTTGATGTTGTGGAGTGCCAACAATAATAATTCTACCTTTTCTAGGGTCTAATGAAGGAACAGCAGATTGCAAAAGCCATCGAAGATTTGATTCCATAGCTACTGCTGTCTTTGTATTATTTTCATCTTCAGGGTCATCAACTATAATTAGACTAGGTCTTTGATTTCCAATCTTTATTCCTCTTAACTGCTGACCAGTTCCTTTACATATAATCACAGAACCATCTTTTAATTCTATTTCAGCCTTTGACCAGCTCTTTGCAGAGTGTTGTCCCCAATATCCAAACATCTCTCTACATTGTTCGCTGTAATCAAGGGTGTCTTTTATTAATCCCAATAGCTTTACAGCATGGTCTTGCGTTCTGGAGACAAGAACAATTAATTTTTTTCCTTCTCCAAAAAATAAATGATGCATAGGAAGGATACCGCCAACAATAGAGCTTTTAGCGTGACCTCGTGGTGCAACAATATTTATTTGCTTGTTGCTTTTATCCATTACATGTTTTGCTAAGTCATAATGGAAATCAGGCGATTTTGCTGAAAACATATTGGGAATACATACTTTCCCAAAAAGCATCATATCATCTTTTAGTCGAAGCAGTATTTCTTTCTTTTTAGCATCTTCTAGCATTAATAATCAGAACCAATCAAATGCTGTACATCATCTTCATAGGCATTTAAGCCCATATCTTTGGCAACATCTATTAGCGTACTGCTAAAGGCGTTTAACTTTAGCATATCTTTCTCACTTGCCTCTACTATAAAATGTTTTAATATAAACTTTTGTTTTTCAATCTTTTCATCTTTTTCAAGCACTATCTTTACCATTTGGAACCTCCTTGGTACTTTCTAGCTTTAATTGCCTTGTTTCCTCTGTGGCAATCTCATCTAGTATTTTTTTAGACACATCAATCTGCAATGTATCTGTTTGTTGCGTTTTAGAAGGTAACATATCCATAATTTTAATATATTGCTCTGCACCACGTAACATATTGCTCGGGTCAGCATTATTTCTGGCTATTGTTATCGCCTCTGCTATTACATCAAGTACATCTCCTTGATTTAACTCTCTCTCATCTAAATATTCCTGTATTTTTTCATCTACCATACTTGAAATCCTTTTTTGTTTGAATAATCGTTTTGCTGTTACTGCTGGTTTAGCTTGGTCTGGCCTATAAGCTTTCCCAATTTGTTCCCAATCTATTTTTCCAGTGCCAAGCATCATATTAACATATAGTTTTACAGCGTTTTTTGTACGCTGTAGGCTCATTTCTCTTTCTACCCAGGGTCTAGTCCCACTTTGAGAATATTCGCCTGTATCCCTGTGGGGTTCGTATAATAGCTTAGCGTGATTATTTATCCACATCCTACCATATGGCACTGTTATCTCTTCAGCCTTCTTATATTTCTTTCTTTTTAGACATTCTGAGACATACCCATCATCTGAAAGCGTTAATTCTCCTGTTTTAGCCTCTTTCCAATACACAAACTCCAGTTCTCTCTCTTCAGCCTCCTGTTTTGTCATAATGGGGTAGGTTACCTCTTCCCAGTTATTTATTTTTAATCTTCTTGATAGGAAGTCCATCTATTTTCTTTGGTAGTTTGTATTTATCCATGATTTCTTGTGATACATCGAGGCTATCCATACACTCATTTAGAAATCGTTTAAAGTAATCAGCCCCTTGATAGCGTGGCTTGGGGTAAATAACCTCTTCGTTTTGACAAAAGGCCACTAAAACCCATGCTAACTCTTCAAATGTTATCTGATGCCCGTTGACAAATATGATTTTATCTTGTGGATGCTTTTTTCCTGGGGCGAGTTCTATCATACTACAGTATATATACTACTATATATATATTTAACTGTTAGTACTACTGTATATATACCTACTGTAGTATATATACTGTTAAAAAACGAAATAATTGTAGGGAATGTCAACTGTTTTTTCAATTTTTTTTAAATTTTTTTGGCAGTAACGGATTATACTCATCAATAACGACATCAGGAGTCCCATATTCCTCTATCATACACCTTGTTTCTTCTATCTTTGCTTCTGCATTAGCATACTCAATGTAATAGAAGAGATTTTCAATATCATCTTCTGTAGCATCTATTCTTTCAAAACATAACAGTTCTTTATTCCATCGTTCAATTTTCATAGCTGGAAAGTAAAAAATGGCTATAGGGTATCGCTACTGTGAAAAAATTTTGAAAAATTTATGTGAGAATGAGTGTGGGAGATATACAGTGTTTCCACCCCCCATCGTTGTGGGCATAGGGGTGGCAACTTTCGTTGAGATAAGTTTCCATTACTGTTGGCTCAACAGGAAGGTTGCCACCGCATCTTGCCCACAAGAGGGTGGCCCCTGAACTTTGTAGCTAACATCTTACTGTTAATGTTTTTTAACTAACTAATGGAGGTCTATTATGACTATTACTTTTAAACATGAGAATGGGTTTGATTTGGGAAGAATTAACAGCAAGGTGCCTGTTGATACAATCAAGCAGAATGTTAAGAACTGGGCTAACCAGTGTGCATCTGTTTGGATTTCTTGTTCTGATAAGCCAGATGCTAGGCAGATAGCCAAGACAAAGCTTATGAACATAGGCATGTCTCAGAAGTTTGAACAAACTGAGCCTACTGAGGTTGAGAGCCAGTTTGAAGGACAGGTTTCTTTCGTCATGAATCGTGTTCCTTTGACCAGTGTTGAAGATAACACTGATTGGGCTGTTGAAATGCTGATGGGGAATT
>CESM01022178.1_pt1 | contig 10614 bp, 9 predicted proteins | sample 361421 | NCBI WGS metagenome assembly CESM01 (sample SAMEA2622219, study PRJEB7988) | marine metagenome | isolation source: saline water (ENVO:00002010), including | reverse complement strand
GTATCAATTTTTGCGGTATCAGTTTTTATGGAAAAACTATTTAAGGAGATAAAGCTATCTATGCTTGCATCTATTATTTGATTATAAAAACCAATACTTTCTCCTGTATTATATAAAAAATCAAATCCACTTAGAGAGTATATTTGGTATTTCATGTTTTTGATATTTGGAAAATCAAACAAACCATTTTCGTCCGTTTTTGTAATATACATTGGGGTAGTCTTAAAAATAAGACTATCAGCAATGTCTTTCGGATATAATAATACCCAATAGCCACTTAAACTGTCTAATGTATAGGACTCTTTCAAACAACCACTTAATGCTAATGTATCTATCTGTTCTGTTTCCGAAAAAAGATAATTTAATTTTTTAATAATATTACCTTCTGTAAAATCTTTAATACAGTTATTTAAATTAATATTATATGTCAATTTTGGATTTAGACTATCTTCTATACTAAGAATAAGCTTATTACCTCTAATTTTTTTTTTAATAGTGTTTTTAACTGGAGGAGAAAGATAAAAGTTGTCTACCCATTTATTTAATTGGATATATTCATTGAAGGTAAATACAAATGTATTATCCTTATTTTTCTCTGTATTGATTAAAAAAGGAGGATCTATATCTTTTTCTCCCCCACTAGGAGGAAGCATATTTGCGCAGTAAGAAAAAAAAAGCAATAGAAAAATAGCAACAAAATAAAATTTTAATTTCATCAGGCAAAGATAAAAAACCACTTGATTATTTCATAGTACATTAAAATGCAGATAATAAGAATAAAGATATTTTTTAATCTTTTTTACTAAATTAAGCTTCACATGAAGCGCACTCTTTCTTTTGTTTAAATTGTTGTGCTGCATTCATGCTATGCTGATAATACAGAGACTTTAAACCTAGTTTCCATGCTGAAAGATAAATTTTATTAATTTCTTTTGTTGACATATTTGGGTGAATCATAAGATTGATAGATTGTCCTTGATCAATATGATTTTGTCTATTTGCAGCTTGATATATTATATCCATCTGGTCAATTTCAGAATATGTTTTAAACACATCTTTTTCTTCTTCAGATAAAAAATCTAAATGCTGTACTGACCCATCTCTGTCTCTAATATTATTCCATACTTCTTGCGTATTTTTACCTTTTTCTTTTAATAATTTAACTAAGAAGGGGTTTTTTATCGTTGATTTTGTCTTTGCAATGTCTTTCACATAAATGTTTGACCATATAGGCTCTATCCCTTGAGAAACCTGACCTAGAATAAATGCCGATGAAGTTGTTGGCGCAATAGCGTTTAATGTTGTATTTCTTCTTCCTATACCTTTTAGGACTTTTGGTTCACCAAACATTTTTGCTAATTGCTTAGAAGCATCATAAGACTTGATTTTTATAAGTTTAAATATTTCATTATTAAGATTATATGCTTTTTGGCTATTAAAGGCTAACATTTTAGATTGTAATAATGAATGCCACCCTAATACGCCAAGCCCTAATGCCCTGTGTTGTTTAGCAAAATTATAAGCCCTTTTCATAAACAAAAAGGTTTGCTGATCATCTAGGTCTGAAGAGTCCTTATAGACATCAAGTTTTTCTACAAATTCACTAATTACAGCATCTAGAAAAAAGACCATCGTTTCTACGGCGTCAGTATCCTTCCATTTGTCATAATGTAAAATATTTAATGAAGAAAGACAACATACAAATGACCATTCATCATTTGAAGGAAGCATGATTTCTGTACATAGATTACTGGCATTAACACTATAATTATTTTTTTTATATACTTCAGGAGCCCCATTGTTAGCATTATCTTTAAAAAAGATATAAGGATAACCAATCTCTCCTCTTCTTTGCAAAACTTTTGCCCAAATAGTACGCTTTTCCATGTCTCCATCTATCATTTCTTGTAGCCACTTATCTGTTACCGTAACCCCATGAGTTAATTCTTGTATTGGATTCCCTTCTGTTCCAATATCTAAGAATTCAGAAATATCATCATGTTCAACTGGTAAATATGGTGAAAATCTACCTCTACGAACAGATCCTTGACTAACAACATCTACCATTGTTTCAAATAGTTGCATAATGTGCACAGATCCAGAAGCTTCTCCATTATTTTTTACACTTGCACCACGATGTCTAATATTTCCAAAATACCCAGATGTACCTCCTCCTAATTTTGACATCATTCCCACCTCTGATTGAGTGTATAAAATATTTCCCATATCGTCGGCAATATTCGATCCAAAGCAACTAATAGGCAAGCCACGTTTTTTTCCAAAATTAGACCATACAGGGGATGATAATGAATAAAAACCTTGCTCCATATAGCCGAAGAATTTGTCACTAAACCCTTTAATTCCCAAAATTGCTTCTGCTCTATTTGCTATTTCTCTTATTCTGGTTTCGGGAGAAACACCTTCTGCTATATATCCTGCAGCGAGAAAATTTCTACTATGCTCAGTTAACCATTTAAATGTTTTTCTCATTTTTTTCTTTCCCTCCTTTACATTAGATTTTCTCATGTTTAACAAATCTTTATACCCCGAGGAATCGTTATTGTTATTTGTTTTTTTGTTTATGGTTAAATTTTTCCCTATTTCTTGCATATTTTAAAATAAATCTTGAGCAGTTATACTTTGTGTTTTTTTACTATAATTTATAGATCGTTTAACAAAAAAATCTACATGTTTCGTGCCTATAATTTCATCATTAAACCATTCTGTTTTATTTAGCATATTTTTATCTGTTTCAAACAGCTTATTCACACCAATACTTTCTAGTGATCTATTAAAACGATCCTTTATAAATTCTTTAACTTGTTGTTTTGGAAGAAAATCTAATTCTCCTTTTTCAAAAATCCAATCAATTATTGCGCTTTCAGCTTCATATGCATTTTTGCATAGGTTTTGAATCTTATATTCGTAATCCTTTCCAAACCATTCTGGGTTTTCTTTTTTCACAATATTAATTAAATCAATACCAAAATCTCCGTGAATTTGCTCTTCCTTTGACGTTGCTTCCACAACATTAGAAACTCCTTTCAACATGTTTTTATGCTTGTTAAAAGCCATAATTATTAAGAATTGTGAAAACAATGAAACATGCTCAATGAATACAGAAAACAATAAAATAGATTCTGTGTATTGTTGGTCATTTTCGCTTTTAGAATTAATAAGAGCTGCGTCCAAATATCTAACCCTCTTCATTATAATAGGGTTTTTCTTTAAGTTTTTAAACTCATTATTTAACCCTAAAATCTCTAGGAGATGTGAATAGGCATCTGTATGCCGAACTTCACTTTCCGCAAAGGTAGAGCCCACAGCCCCTACTTCTGGTTTAGGTATTTTGTGATATATATCACCCCAAAAGTTTTTTACAGCCACTTCAATTTGTGAGATTGCCAACATAGCATTTTTAATTGCGCTTTTTTCTATTTCAGAAAGATGCGTTTTAAAATCTTGTATATCACTAGTAAAATTAAATTCAGTATGAATCCAATATGAATGCCTGATTGCAGGTACATACTCATATAGTTCAGGATATTCAAATGGTTTTAAAGCCACTCTTTTTTCAAACATATTTCTTTGCCTTTTTTTTGCCTGAGTATTTCTGTAAAGTATGTATGCTTTCGCAACATTTAAAAATTCACTTTTCATTAGTTTTTGCTCCACTAAATCTTGTATTTCTTCTACATTTGGTATGTAGTTTGGAATTTCAGTTTTTCTTTTTACCAAAGCACTATAAACTTCTTCTGCTATTTTCTCAGCATCATTTGGTTTACCGTTTTGAACTGAAATCATAGCCTTTAATATAGCCTCTGTAATTTTTTCAATCTGAAACGGTAGTTTACAATGATTTCTCTTAAAAATTTCTTTGATATGCATGGTTTAGCGTTAAAATATTTTAAAAAAACTAATTTACAATTAAACAAGATTCACAAACAATATAAACAAAATCTTTTTCAACAATTACTTGCTAACAAAACATCAAGAATACATCTTAATAAAAACTGGACTCCTCTTTTGTTATAATTTGCCCACCAATCTATTAATCTCAAAAAAGAGGAACATTGACAAACAACACCACAAATATTTAATTTAAAATTTAAAAGTCCAATTTTGATTAAAAAAAAAACACAATTATTTATTAACGATAATTGTTAAAAAAAAATTTTTTTTGATTAACTTTTTTTTCCAAAAAAACATGTATGATGTAAAATTAAGCACAAAAATAATAAGAAAGAAATACTCTTAATGAAGCTAAAAAGGCAATGTATTTGAAGACAGAATGTTTTAATAGCAGACAAGATGATATTAATCAAATAGATTTCAAAATACTATTAAATAATAGTTTACCATCTTGATTAAACAACTCAACATCAGCAGCCCTTTCAGGATGAGGCATCATGCCAAAAACATTTCTGTCTTTATTGCATATCCCTGCTATATTTAATAAAGAACCATTAGGATTAGCTAGACTTGAAACATCACCCTCCTCATTGCAATATTTAAATAAAATTTGATCATTATTAATTAATGAATTTTGTGTTTTTTCATCTGCATAATATTTTCCTTCAGCATGAGCAATAGGAATCTTTAAGGGTTTTTTAGAATCACACAGATTAGAAACAATAGAATTGTTAGTGATGGTTTTTAGATATACATTTTTACAAATAAATTTATGAGAATCGTTATGTAGTAAAGCCCCAGGTAACAATCCTGCTTCTGTGAGAATTTGAAAACCATTACATATTCCCATTACATAACCCCCAGCATTAGCAAATCCAATAATTTCCTTCATAATTGGAGAAAATTTAGCGATTGCTCCAGATCTAAGATAGTCACCAAAAGAAAAACCTCCAGGTAAAATAATAAAATCTACCTCTTTTAGATTTGTGTCTTTATGCCAAAGCTTCACAACTTTTTGTTGCATAATTGTCTCTAGCATATAAATTATATCCATATCACAGTTAGATCCAGGAAATATTACTACACCAAATTTCATGTTTAAATTTTTCAATTGCAAATGTACATATTAAATAGCAACTATCAACTTATAATTTATAGATGCAGCTACTAGTAAAAAAAACAGGATATTAGCTATTTTTTTATTTTTTGTATAAGTAAAATAGTTGCCGATTATAATACTTAATGGCGATATAACATAATACATTGAATTTTTTTCTCCTAAGAATAACATCAATATAGTTGATAAAAAATAAAACAATATTATTATAAAAGATTTTCTAGATTTTATACTTTTTTTATATAGCCATTTAAATAGCTCGTAAAATGATAATATACTAACTAAACAAACAGTTGTAATTATAAAATATGTTTCTCCCCCAAAATTTTTATAATCAGGAATAGTGACTATTTTAAATTGAAGGTATTCAGGTATTTCAAGTGTTTTTTCAAAAATATAACCAAACATAAAATAAAAACTAAAAGGAATTAAGAAGCCAATAAAAAATGACAATAATGTTTTTATGGAGAACAACTCATAATTTATTACAGTAATTATAACAAGAGGAGCTAAAAGAATAATATTAGGGCTTATAAATGAAATAACAGATAAAATAATGCCAGCATTAAAAAATTGCTTCAAAGGGTATTCTTTTTGATAACTTTCAAACAAGAAATTAAGAAAGAATAAACTAAAGAAAGAGGCAAAATAAATTTCAATAGAAATATTTAAAGGTATGATTAAACATAAATAGACAAAAGCTATTACTAGGTTGTTTTTTTTAATTATTCCCTTTTCATAGACAAGGTTATTTATTCCTAGGGCATGAAAAGAAGAAATAAGAAGTGTGATAATAAATACTAAATAAGAAGACATCCATTCATGCCTAAACAAGCTATTGAATTCATTATTTAATACAGGAGTCAGTATAAATAATATGACACTAAGGATAAAAAATATAATTATCGTGGGCTTTGGATTTATTAATTTTTTTAGAAACACTATGTTAAATTAATTGTTAATTTTGTATCTGAAAATCAAAAAAGATATAATGAATAAGATTTGGTATGGAATTGCTGATTTTTTCAAGTTTGTTTTTAGTGTTATTGAGGGTTTAGGTAACATTTTAAACTATATTTATATAGTGGTAATATTTATTTTTTTAGTGGTTTGGATATCAAAGATGATTGGCCATAAGAAAAATAATGAAGAACATGCTTCTTCATAAATCAAGCCCAATATCTTTTCGAAAGTATTTGCCTTCAAACTTAATGTTTTCTGCTGAAGCATATGACTTTTTTGTTGCCTCCTCTATATTTTTTCCATATGAGGTTATCGCCATGACCCTCCCTCCATTAGTTGCAACTACACCTTCCTTAATAGTTGTTCCCGCATGAAATAAGATGCTATTTTGATTATTTTCTTTCATTTCTATTTTTTCCCCTGTTTTATATTTTTCAGGATATCCTTTTGAAACCAACATTATAGTTGCAGCAAAATCTTCAGTAATATTTAGGTCTTTTTCACTAAAAGTCCCATCATCTATTCCTTTTAACAAATTCAGTAAGTCTGATTTTATTCTTGGTATTACAACTTCAGTTTCTGGATCCCCCATTCTCACGTTATATTCAATTACTTTAGGGTTTCCATTTACATTTATCAGTCCGATAAACAAAAAACCTTTATAATCAATATCTTCTCTTTTTAACCCATAAATTGTTGGCTTTATAATTTCTCTTTCTACTTTATCCATATAAAACCTGTCAGCAAATGGCACTGGAGAGACCGCCCCCATACCACCAGTATTTAAACCCGTATCCTTCTCACCAATTCGCTTATAATCTTTTGCAGAAGGCAAAATTTTATATGTGTCACCATCAGTTATAACAAATACAGAAAGCTCTACTCCTCTTAAAAACTCTTCAATTACAACTTTTTTAGAAGCTGCTCCAAACTTCTCATCACAAATCATTTCTTTTAATGTGTCTTTTGCTTCTTGTAAATCATGTATTATTAACACTCCTTTTCCTCCAGCTAAACCGTCAGCTTTTAAGACATAAGGCGCGGAGAGTTTTTCTAAAAATAAATAACCCTTAGTTAAGTTTTCTTTATTAAAAACCTCATAATCAGCAGTTGGGATATTGTTTCGTTTCATAAATTTTTTAGCAAAATCTTTACTTCCTTCAAGTTGAGCTCCTTTTTTTGAAGGGCCTATTAAAGAAACATTTTTAAGCGTTATATCTTTTTTAAAAAAATCATAAATACCATTTACTAAAGGGTCTTCGGGCCCCACAATTACCATGTTAATTTTTTCTAACAAAACAATTTCTTTTATTTCTTTAAAATCATTTAAGTTTACGTTAATATTTATGCCTACTTCCCGGGTGCCAGCATTACCAGGAGCAACAAATAATTTATTACAACTACTACTTTTTGCTATTTTCCATGCAAAAGCATGTTCTCTACCGCCACTTCCAAGTATTAATATATTCATTTTAACTATTTATTTTAGTTTCTTTATTCTATATGGTTTAACATGTCTTGTGTTAAATCCATATTATGTGCTATTTGCTGAACATCATCATTTTCCTCAAGCAAATCTAGTAGTTTTAACACCTCCTTTGCTTCTTCAATAGGTATTTTTTTAATCGTATTTGGGATTCTTTGCGTTTCAGATTTTAAGATGGGTATATGCATTTCTTCAATTTTTAATTGTAAATTATTATAGTTGTTAAAGTCACAAATAACAGTAATAATCTTGTCCTCCACCTCCATTTCCTCTAATCCACCATCTATTAATTCCATTTCTAAATCTTCTAAATCGACATCAATTTCTGATCGACTTAATGTAAATATTCCTTTTCGGTCAAAAATAAATTCTAAAGAACCATTCGTGCCTAAATTTCCATTACATTTACTAAAATAAGACCTAACATCTGCGACTGTTCGATTATTATTATTTGTTGCACAGTCAATAAAAACACCTATACCATTTGCCGCGTAGCCCTCTAATGTAATTTCATTGTAATTTGCCACATTTTTGTCGCTTGCTTTTTTAATAGCTCTTAGTATATTATCTTTTGGCATATTAGCCGCTTTAGCATTTTGCATTACTTGTCTTAACTTAGAATTAGACTCAGGATCAACACCCCCCTCTTTTACCGCCATCACAATATCTTTTCCTATTCGGGTAAATGTTTTAGACATTTTAGCCCATCTTTTCATTTTTCTTGCTTTTCTAAATTCGAATGCTCTTCCCATATTTAATATCTATTCATCTAGTTTTAATACTGAAAGAAATGCTTTTTGTGGAATTTCTACATTTCCTACCTGTTTCATTCTTTTCTTTCCTTTTTTCTGTTTTTCTAATAATTTTCTTTTTCTAGTTATATCCCCTCCATAACACTTGGCAGTAACATCCTTTCTAAGCGCCTTTACAGTTTCCCTAGATATTATTTTAGCTCCAATAGCTGATTGAATTGCGATATCAAATTGTTGTCTAGGAATCAGTTCTTTTAATTTAGAACATAATTTTTTTCCTAACATATATGAATTAGACTTATGTACTAAAGCCGATAAAGCATCTACAGATTCACCATTTAATAAAATATCAAGCTTTGCTAAACTAGAAGGCCTATAATTTATTGGGTAGTAATCAAAAGAAGCATACCCCTTTGAGATAGATTTAAGTTTATCATAAAAATCAAAAACTATTTCAGCTAGTGGAATCTCAAAAGTTAGCTCTACTCTGTCAGTAGTTAAATATATTTGATTTATTAATTCTCCTCTTTTTTCTATACAAAGAGTCATAACAGGTCCTATAAAGTCAGATTTTGTTATTATTTGAGCCCTGATAAATGGCTCTTCAACAGTTTCTAATATACTTCCATCTGGATAATCAGAAGGATTATGAATTATTAATTTTTCTTTACTTTTTGTATACGCATAATAAGAAACATTAGGAACTGTTGTTATTACAGTCATATCGAATTCTCTCTCTAATCTTTCCTGAATAATTTCCATGTGCAGCATTCCTAAAAACCCACACCTAAATCCAAAACCGAGTGCAACAGATGATTCTGGCTCATATGTTAGAGAAGCATCATTGAGCTGAAGTTTTTCCATAGAACTTCTTAATTCTTCAAAATCTTCAGTTTCTACAGGATATATTCCCGCAAAAACCATTGGTTTCACCTCCTCAAATCCTTTTATTGCTTCTGTAGCAGGATTATTTACTGTAGTTATGGTATCTCCCACCTTAACTTCTCTAGCATCTTTTATTCCAGATATAATATATCCAACCTCACCTGTTTTTAGAGATTCTTTAGGGTATTGTTTTAGTTTAAGAGCTCCTATCTCATCAGCATTATACTTCATTTCAGTTGCCATAAACTTTACTTCTTGCCCTTTTTTAATCTCCCCATTTATAATTTTAAAATAAGCTTCTATTCCTCTAAATGTATTATATACAGAATCAAAAATCATAGCTTGTAAAGGAGCGTTAATATCTCCAGAGGGAGCAGGTATTTTTTCAATTATTGTATTTAATATTTTTTCAATACCCTCTCCAGTTTTACCACTTGCTAAGATAATATCTTCATCAACACAGTCTATTAAATCAATAACCTGCTCCTTAACCACTTCGGTTTCAGCAGAAGGCAAATCTATTTTATTTAGAACAGGAATAATCTCTAATTCATGTTCTAGTGCAAGATAAAGATTTGATATTGTTTGTGCCTGAATACCTTGTGCTGCATCAACAATTAATAACGCTCCTTCACAAGCAGCAATTGATCTAGAAACCTCATACGAAAAGTCAACATGTCCAGGTGTGTCTATTAGATTTAATATAAATAATTCTTCTTTATATGAGAATTCCATCTGTATAGCATGACTTTTAATAGTAATCCCCCTTTCTTTTTCAAGATCCATATCATCAAGCACTTGATTTTCAGCATCTCTCCCTGTTACAGTTCCAGTAAACTCTAACAATCTATCAGCCAATGTGGATTTCCCATGGTCAATATGGGCGATAATGCAGAAATTTCTAATGTTTTTCATAATCAATTGCTAAAATACATTTTTCAAACAATAATTAATTATTATGTAATAGCAAAAAATTCTTATTATTGTCAATTATGAAAAAAGTACAAATCAAGAAAAAAAGACATGTTTTAAAAGCTATTACCTGGCGGTGTGTTGGCACCTTAGATACATGGCTTATAAGTTGGTTTCTTATATCTAATTCTCATGAGATAAGCTTTTTAAATACAGACATAAATATTCAATCTAGGGCAGCTGAGGCAGCTTCTTATATTGCAACTCTAGAACTAATCACCAAAACAATATTATATTATTTTCATGAACGAATATGGTATAGTTTAAAGTGGATTGCAATTCGTCAAAGGAATAGACATTTAATTAAAACAATTAGCTGGAGATTATTAGGCGCAATAGACACTATACTATTGGTTTTTTTGACATTTTATGTTCTTTTTTCTTCACTTGAAGGTGCTGCTGAAGTTGCATTATCAATGTTTTCTATAGAGGTGATAACTAAAATGTTATTATATTATTTACACGAAAGAGTTTGGTTTATATCTAATTATGGAGTTATAAAGAATTAATTATTTTTTAATATAATA